>Ga0099824_1000163_pt1 | contig 60844 bp, 22 predicted proteins | sample SiratrowhiteBW_FD_76837 | JGI IMG/M metagenome (GOLD analysis project Ga0099824, IMG submission 76837) | Root nodule microbial communities of legume samples collected from California, USA - Siratro white BW | ecosystem: Host-associated > Plants > Roots > Nodule | place: USA: California... | reverse complement strand
GCGGATTGGGCAGGATCTCCATCAGATAGAAGATCTACTTCCGGATATTGTGTTTCTATTGGTGGTAATTTGATATCTTGGAAGAGTAAGAAACAACATGTTGTGGCAAGATCTAGTGCTGAATATAGAGCCATGACCTTAGCTGTCTGTGAACTTATTTGGCTCAAACAGTTACTAAAAGAATTGTAATTTGGAGAGGTCACTCAAATGACACTCATATGTGATAATCAGGCTGGTCTTCATATTAGCTCAAATCTCGTCTTTTACGAGAGGAGAGAGGACTAAACATATTGAAGTTGATTGTCAGAAAAAATTACATCTGGAGACATCAAGACCGAGTTTGTTAATTCGAATGATCAATTGGCAAACATTTTCACCAAATCTTTAAGGAGTCCCAGGATTTATTATATTTGTAACAAGCTTGGAACATACAATTTATATGCACCAGCTTGAGGGGGAGTGTTGAATATAACGGGCTTAACCTATGTTCTCTGTTATTTTGTTACTATTTCAGTTATTTTTATCATCTATAAATAAATATCCCTTTATATGTATTTACACACAAAAGAATCAATCCTATACCTATTTCTCTATTTTAATAATATGATTAGTCTGAAAAACACCTAATAGAAGGAAGTTGAAGGAAAAACATCTCATTGATCTTTAAACATGACGAGGAAGAACCGGAAATACCAAGATTTTTCTAACCAACTCAACCCGACCTATAATTACTATCTTTTAAGGTTATTTTAGTTCTTGTTAGAATATTCCTTTCTTAAACAAACATATACTTTTTAAATTTCTCTTTATTTTTGTTTCTTTTAATTCTAGTCTACTTTAACTAAACAATGTTTTCTTCATTTTATTTCATTTTTACTATTTTCTTTTTCTTTCTTTTACTTTCACTTGTGCCTCTTCAACTCTCTCTCCTAAAATAAATTTTTTCTTTCTTTTAGTTTCGCTTATGCATCTTTAACTCTCTCCCCTAAACTAAAATTTTGAGTATTTTCATGGTCTCTATCTTGTGTGGGCGAGAGGGTTTTATAAATATATCTCTTCAGTGTTATAATTGGTGAAGAAGATTTATTAGTTTCATCAATTTTAAGCTGTTCCTTGCTAGTATTTCTTTCCCCAAGGAAATTTAATTCACCTTGAGAACCTTTTAATTAAAACTAAATTAAAATAACATCTCAAAATTTAGATTCCCTCATATATATTTATTTTGTCTATAATAAATTCTTTTATTTTATTTTTGTGCAGTAAACCCTTCACTGTTCAAATTATTATCTAAAGCAATTAAAAAATATTAAAAAAAGTTAATTTTTATACGAGAAATACAAAATAAAATTCGATAATTTAATACGGTAAAAAAATATTTAAACTTGATTTTATTTAATAGAAAAGTATATTTATTTTCATTAAAAAAAAATATTAAAATTGTGGAGTAAGAGTGTGAGGGAGGAAAAGGGGAAGCCATGCCCATCCAAACATAGCATGCAGTGGAGTCAATCGTTGTGATCTGATTAGAAGCCTTTGAATTGGAATTGAAATTGAAATTGAATGGTGGAATTGAAGTGAAAAATCTATCTGCATTTGGATTTTGCATTTGGAAGTGAAGAAGAAGAAGAAGAAGAAGAGATGAGTCAGGGTCAGGGTCAGGGCCAGGGAGGAGGATCTCATTCCCTCGCCTTTCGTGTCATGCGTCTCTGCCGCCCTTCCTTCAACGTCGACCCTCCCCTCCGCCTCGACCCCACCGACCTCTTCGTCGGCGAGGACCTTTTCGACGACCCCTCCGCCGCCCCCTCCCTCTCTCTGTCCTCCGCCCCCGCTAATGACAACTCCGATCCCAACTACCGCAACCGCTTCCTCCTCCACCACTTCTCCGACGCCATGGGCCTCTCTGGCCTCCTCGTTCTCCCTCAGTCCTTCGGGTAAACCTCTCTCTCTCTCTCTCTCTCTCTCTCTCTCTCTCTTCAATTCACCTTGATCCGTTCATTATTGCTCACTCATTCTCCCAATTTGCAGAGCCATTTATTTGGGAGAGACTTTCTGCAGCTACATCAGTATTAACAACAGCTCCAATTTTGAAGTCAGAGAAGTCATTATCAAGGTCCTCTTTCTATATCTTCAATTCTTCCACTCCACTGCCATTCATGAACCAATTTGTCACTCCCTGAGCTCACTCGAACTCCCTTGGCACAAGTTTTAATTTTAATTATATTGTAATAATACTCTAGGAGATTAGTTAAAGCGTTTAAAGGAACTTCGAAAGGTGATTGAATGTTGGTATAACACTTGCTGATAGTGATGCTTGGGAATCACTCCATGTGTTGTTTAGCTCGTTTTTTAGTTCTAATTTGATTAGCTGATATTATATAAATGAACTCTCTGAAGATAACGGCACAAAAATTGTTTGGTTTGTTATATGTATCACTATGGGAAGACTTTATAATACAGGTCTTCTTTAGCTTTTTGAGTCTGGAATGGTCTTTTTCACTTGTACATTCTCTACTGATGATACCCTCCCATGGAATGCTTTTAGACATCCTTACCTTCTGTTAGGTCATGGGAGAAATCCTTCTTTGGTTTTGGGGCCAACAGGCGTGTGTGCGTGTATGAGTGATCAATGTTTTTAAGTCATTTGTGTTAACTAGAGGATTCTTTCACTCTTTTGTGTTTCATTCAGGCCCTAATTTGAACCTAAACTCGTCTTTCTACCCTGTAAATTAGCTTGAGATTATTTAAATGAACTCACTAAAGATAACTGCAGGAGAAGTTCGTATTCCCAGATCACCGTGGAAGATTTTTTTTTCTCCTGTTAAAAGCTGTTCAAAAATTCTTATTCTTAATTATATGAGATTCGTCTGACGAACATTTGAGACTCATTTTCTTTTAACCTTTTGTGTCTGGAATCATCATCTTCCCCTTATGCATTTCCTACTACAAGACAGCACCCTCTTTTGGAATGTTTTACACTTCAGAGAACCGTCAATGATGTCCCGTGGGAAATGTCCTTTGGTTATTGTTTGGAGCTGATAAGCATTTACATGCATATGAGAGATTGATTTGCAGCAGAGGTTTTGTGTTAATTTCTGGATAGCATATCCACATCTTTTTTATGTTTAATTTTATCTATGTTGCATAGATAGATACGTAGAAGATTCTCTTACAGGTGTTGTAGTTGAATTTATGCACCAAAATGTAAATGTATTTATAATAGTTAGAGTGCTGAATTTGTTTTTTAATCCTTTGAGAAATTAATTTAATCAATTATTCAAAACTTTGTTACTGACAGGCTGAAATTCAAACAGAGAGACAGAGAATACTTCTTCTAGACACATCGAAATCACCAGTTGAATCTATCCGTGCTGGTGGGCGTTATGATTTTATTGTAGAACATGATGTGAAAGAGCTTGGGCCTCACACGTAAGTTGTGACCCTCCATGTCCTTGTGTCAGTATGATCATGCTTGCATGCAGTTTTATTTGGATTTACTAAGTTTCTTCTTTCTCTCATTTTTAATTTCTTACAATTTTGATTGCGCAAATGCTCTTAGGCTTGTCTGCACTGCATTGTATAATGATGGTGATGGTGAGCGTAAATATCTTCCCCAATTTTTCAAGTTCATTGTTGCTAATCCACTTTCCGTTAGAACAAAGGTATTATTCTCTTTGTTAATGATATTTATTGAATTTGAATGAAATCATGTTCTCCAAAAAAACAATTATCTTGTACTTGGGTTAATAATGCTCACTATTTGATCTTTCAATATTCATATAACTTACATGTGTGTTGAAAACTCTTTTGCAGGTCCGCGTTATCAAGGTATGTCTTTGATTTGAATATACTACTCGAGTGTAAGTGGATATTGTTTTCCTGGATGAACATGCTGGTCTTAATGCAGTAAAATGGTCTAATCATGTTCAATGTGTAGTGTCATTTTGTTAATGTTCAAAATTTTCAGATTACACCATTTAAAATATTGGGATTAATATTATTTGCTTGTCTATCTAAGGAAAGCATAATGAAACTTCTGTTTTTAAAACCTGTTAATATTAAAACAAACAGTAAAGTCCTTAGTAGCATTATAGATGCAATTTCCTATTTAATTTTGGATGTCTTTGTAGCACATCGGCCTCCAATGCTCTTAATAACAGTTAGAAATTAAGAATCAACAAAAAGAAATGGAAGGTTTTCTTGATAGACAATAAGAAATGTGTATAAATCTGTATGTGTCTTGTCATTTCATTGTTATCCTCTTTTAAACAATCAATTTTTGTAGTTTATTGCTTGTTCTGTTTAGATTTTTTATTAGTTGCTATCAGCAATGAATCTAGTGCAGCCAATCATAAAAAACGCGAGTTTACTATCTACAGTTTCATATCCATTTAAAATATATGCTTTACATTTTAGAAAAACCATTGCTGAATCATTGCTACATACTTGTTATACTATAGGAAAAGGAGAAACCTTGAGCTGAAACCATGTTTTTGAGACAGCATGAATACTTTATTTACATGAGAAAAAAGAATTAATAAAATAAGTAGAGATTTGATATCCTCTAATAATAAAGATATGATATGAGAATAAATAAAAACATTTCTAATAATACATATATAATCTAGATATTCTTGATTATATAGTATCTACTCTTATTTCTTTAATTATAACAATACTCTTGGTTATTGCAAATAGTTATTGTCTCTCTTTGTAAGGTGAAGAAGGAATCTAGCAATCCTATTGCGCTCTTTCATGAAGAACAATGATGCAGAAAAGCCTACAAACCTTAAAATCTAATTATTTTCGCTTTTTGTGATTTATTATTTATTGATACATGATGGATCTGGTGTTAGGAATTCTTTTATTATTTTACATAAAAAAAAATCCACAAATAGTTTGATTATTAGATATGATTAAATGAAGTACTTTTAACTACTGAAATTGCTTGAACATAATTTATAAGTTCATTTTTTTGAAAGCCTTCAGGTTGTCACAGTTATGGTCCTGAATATTGGATTGGTGTCTAATCATTACTTGTCTTTTCAAACAAATCTCTCGTAATCAATAAAATTACCATCCATCAGGGTGATTGGTTTTGTTTTTATTTTTTTCATTTTCAATTGATGTAATTTTATTAACAATTACAAAAAAAAAAATGCCACCTTTATTTTGTTTTCCAGTGTAAAAAAATTGTGAAGGAAATGGTAAAATCTACATTCTGTTGTTTTCATTTATTTCCTTCACAGACTGCTGAAAAAATAGGAAATAAACCTTCTAAGTTCTTCAACCTTTATGCTTGAAGAAATTTCTTACGCTCTAATTCAATTTTAGGCTTTATGGGAATAATATAGCTCTATAAACTGAAGTACCACCTGTACCTAATGTTGCGCGTCAAGTTGTCTACTTGATCTGTTTCAGGAAACTACCTTTTTGGAAGCTTGTATTGAAAACCATACAAAATCGAACCTTTTCATGGACCAAGTTGATTTTGAACCTGCTCAGCATTATAGTGCAACAATTCTTAAAGGTGATGGGCACCATTCTGAGAAGGATATTCCTACAAGGTCAGTGCCCTAACATTTCTTTTGGAGTGAACCAAACTATAATCGACAAATACCAAATTTTGGTCATTATTTTCACTTATACTTTGGTTCATCTAGAAGATTTTATTATTGCTATTGACTATATAGCAAATTAAATTTTCAGGGAGATATTTAAGCCACCAATACTAATTAGATCTGGTGGAGGAATTTACAACTATCTCTATCAATTGACAACGCCATCAAATGGTTTGGCTCAAACAAAAGTTGAAGGAAGTAATGTTCTTGGTAAACTCCAGATAACATGGCGAACAAATTTGGGTGAACCTGGTCGCCTGCAAACCCAGCAAATATTGGGGACAGTAAGTGTCGTTTCTTCAATAATGATAGTTAATAAGTGAATTAGTTATCTGGTTTGTTGTATGTTAAATTTCACTAAACGTGACAAAGTTGACTGCTGAACTTCTTTGTTTCTGCATAACATGCATATGAATCTAGCATGACATGTTTACCCTCTCACTTTTCAAAAATAATAATTGATGATAACATTATAGTATTCAAATACTGCTGGATGCATGTTAAATTGTTAACTTACTAAATTTAATGCTTTAAAATTATGATTATTTAGTTTTCTAAATAAATTATGCTTCTGCTTCATTTTTCTGAATTATGCTTTCAAATTTAATATTCATGTTTGTTTTCTGAATTATGGTAATTTAATTTTCTCATACTCCAATGTTTTTGTCTGGAAATTTTTCTTTGCAGCCAGCAACAAAGAAGGAGATTGAGTTGCAAGTTGTAGATGTTCCATCTATAATTAACCTTCAAAAACCGTTTAGGGTAATTCTTATTATCTTATGCAGGTCTTATGCTCATTATAAACTAGAAGCTGCATTTTTAATAGTCTAGGTTTCTTAGGGGCCATGAGTCATTTTACACCCTGTTTAGCAGGCTAGCAGTTGTTGGTAGTCTTTATACTATCTAAGGGAATAGGAATAGCTATTTCTAATTTCGTTCTACTTTTAATCCCTGAGTTTATTTTTCTAGCAGGACAAACAAAAATTTGGAAGCTAAAGTTGTTTGTGTGTTGTTTGCAGATAAAACTGAATCTTACTAATCAGACTGATAAAGAGCTGGGTCCTTTTGAAGTAAGCTTATCTCAAAATGGTTCATATGGGGAGAGAGTAGTTATGATTAATGGCCTTCAATCAATGGTAATACCTTTTATCTGGATGTTCTCTCTTAGATTGTCAATATTATACCTTTATTTTTTTCCCTGGTACATGGTGCCCTTTTATAAATATTTCTGATTTGGAGTATGATATTGCCAGTGTGCACAATTTTAGTGCTTGAATTTTGCGTGCCGTTAACTGATGTACGATGTTGTAAACTATGTACAGGTTTTATCTCAGGTTCAGGCTTTAGGATCAACAGATTTCCTCCTGGTATGACCTTAAGAATTTTTGTGTAGTATTATCAGATATCTTTGGTAGTGAGTCGAAATTTTGGAATCATATTACTTGACGATATTTAGCAGCTCCTATCCTACTTAATAAAGTCAGTCATTCATTTTTAATCATCAGCTTTCTTCACATGTGATAAAATAATGTTTTATATTTAATAAAATATATATAATTATGAAAAGCTGGAGCCCGGCCTGTTTTGAGTGTTTTGTTTATCTGTATTAAGTTTGATAGTTCTTTGGGTACTGATTTCTCTCCGAGATTAGTAGGTATATAATTTAATAAAACAATCTCTATCAATATTTGTTTGTATCATAATCAACTTTGGCTATTGCTTAATAACTGATTTATCTATTTAGGCCTCATTTTCCAGGATGTAACAAGACACGTAGAAGTTGAAAACAATATGAAGAAAAACAAACTTTACAAGTTGCAATTCACTGCATTGCATGGGTTACTTCTTACTATCTTCAATTAAAGAGTAGTAATAAAAAAGTAGTGGTGAACATTTTATAAAGAAGAAAATTAAAGCTTTAAATTACAATTCAGTGTTTGGCATGGATTAATCTCACTACTTTTTACAAATATGCAGAATCTCATAGCTACTAAACCTGGAATTCAGAGAATTTCTGGAATTACAGTTTTTGATACTACGGAGATGAAATCTTATGAACCACTTCCTGATTTAGAGGTTAGTTCAAGTTGTATGAATTGATCATATTTCATGGGGAGCTACATGTTCCTTGTATCAAATTTCTACATCACACTTGACGTGGTCTTTGCTATTCAAACCCCAAAAGATAGGGCAACATTCTGACTTCTTTAGTTAATGCAGATTTTTGTGGACGTGGATTAAATTGTGGCTATTCCAGTTTGGTCAGAAGTGGTTAACAGTAACTTTGGTCTGAGTTAAATGTTCCTTATCATCGATGCGCCTCTTATCAGACCTACCCAGTTCCCAATTGGCGACTCTTTGACGCCAGGAGTAGATTCTCTTCCAGTTAGGGCCAACGAATCCTTCATGATCATCAAAGCCTTATTGGACTAATTGCAAGGTTCTGTAACTAAATTGGAGTAGTGAGTGGTTGATTACTTGATGAGAGAATCATCAAGTCCGTATTTTTTATTGGTTCGAGAGGCTCGGTTATTTTGAATGTCATTGAAAACCAATCCATTGTTACGATGTATTTATCCAACTGCTTAATCATCATCTCTTGTAGATGGTCTACTTTGCAGTTTTATACTGATGTATCTTAAGTAGTGTGAATTATATTAATAATTAAAAAGACAAATAAGTTTATCATGGTTTATTAAGTATAAGAGGAACTACATTACTCTTTGCAAAGCTGAAGGGTGGGTCACTCTATAATGGCTAGATAAAAATAGAGCATTGTCCTTTTATATCTTGATTAAGATAATGCACCCAGAAAGCAATTTGTCATCAAGTTCTATTATGAAATAGTTTTAATTGACTAAGACACTATACTGTAAACTTATTATTCATTATTATTGCATTTACTTTTTGAGGATGTTATTGAGAAAAGTAATACATATTTTTGTTGTATTCTTAAATGATAATTTGAGTCAGGTTAGAAATTATAGGAATAAATAATATAACAGAAAATATATTATGGTGACTTTTTGAAAAAATAAAAAAAGATAACTTCAAATTGAACAATATGTAACCCGTTAGGGTTTAGATAGTAGCGTGGAAGTTTGAGTAATTTTCATAGGATTTTAAATTCAAATTCCATTACAACCGTAATGTGTAATTTCCTGCTCAAACTAGAAAATATTGACATTTTTCTAATGTGGTTATTAATTAAGGTCGTAACAAAGGAAAAATAATTAAGTCCTTAGGGATAAACAAAATTAGTATTGAATAATATGGATCGACTTTACATTTTGTGATGTAAAAAACAATTAAAATTATCAGTAAGTGGTTACTCAAGCTCAGTTATATACTCACTTATATATAGATCTTTGCACATTAGTCATTTATGTGACTACTAACTAACATGGTTTCTTAGGATAATTTGTAACATAAAATCACTTAATTAAGAATGGAGTTAGATTTGTATGTGAGCATTTATAAATAAGTTTGTTGATGCTTGCTTAGACCTATATGTATAATTAAATATTAATTTGAGTATTTCAAGTTGAATGACACCTAGTGCGAGCCCAAGAGGTCCAACAACTCTGATTGACTCACCAAATAAGAAAGTCACAAGTACAATCACAATCAAAGGCTACGTGCAATATTCCACTCAGGATAGATAATCAAAGCAAGCAACAATAATGGTTGTCATAATTGAAAAAGTAGAATTTGAATTAGCATAAACCCACTCAAATCAAATAAAAATATAATCTATATAGAGTGAAATTACTATGCAAACAGAAAATTACATGAATCATCAGTCATAAAATTGTTAACCTTTTTATAATAATTATTTTTAAAATATATATATTTAAAAGAGAACTATGAGAGAGTTGAACTTTATAGTGACATTTTATCAAAACTAATTATATACCCACTTCACTTCATTAGTTAAAAATATTTTTGTTGTTAAACCCACCAGACATTAATAGTTGTAAAAACAGTGATACTGTTAAGACATCAATTAATCACGTTCGGATTAACTTTTAAAATAATTATTATAAAAACGGACAAACTTATCCTGCATTCCTACTTATATTATAATGGTAAAGTTAGCAAACCTTCACATTGTTAGATTATTATACTTATAAAATTTCTAATATAGTGTTTAGTAAAGGAAGGTTGAAAAAAAAAGTAAATATATTAACAAGATTTAGGAAAATATTCTCAATTAGTATGAAAAGAGTTAAATAAGTTTGCTCATAAACTAATACTAGCTTTGACATAGACTTGCAATCACTATTTAAAGAAACTAACATGATATAAATTTTAAATCTAACATTTCTAAGTGGTAATAGAAATGTTAACTGATGTCAACATAACATTTTTCTAAGTAACGTGGAATGGTTTCACTTGTTTAAAATTAGAAAAAAAAATAGAAAAAGTGGACAACTATATTAGAGAAAAAAAGAGTTATTTAAATTATAGAGGTGTAATATAAGTATTATGCACTAAATGAATAAAAAAAAATGAAAAAAGATGGTAGATGGAATATGCATTAAATGTGAGATTGAATATAAATACATCCAACAGCAAGGTCTGCGGAAGCAGGCAAAGTTTTGGTTTAATTTGGCTTCTGATTATGGAAAGAAAATTTGACATCATCACTGTGTGAAACAATTGTTGACATCAAAGGTTGAATATCTGACCTCATTGCATTATAAACTTTGAATAAAATGAAAAAGAAATAAAGAGTTGTGCATTGAAAGTCAACTTTCTTTTGTTGGTAGTTCTTTTTTTAAAAAAAAAATAATTCGTTAAAAAAAATGATTAATGGATAAAAAATCAAAATTAGTGTTAAGGGACTATTGTATTCCCAAATACTCACTCTCTAATCACTCCTTCTATCTTCATATATACAACTTGTTAAGGAATTTCAACTTCCATCAACAATTATTCTGACTTAAAGTCAATGATATTAAAAAAACCAAAAGTAAATGTTTACTCTGATTTATTTTTTTTATATAATACTTCTTAGTTGTTTATCAGTCAATTCCTTGCTAGTTTTTTTTCAACTCCATTAGTGTACGTGAAATGTTTAAAATTTTAACTTTTATATATTTGGTTTAAATAGTTTTATAATTCTTGTAACATATATAAAGTTGTTATTATTTTGGTCTTATTATTTTTTCCATACAATGATATTTTTTTTCTATTTTCGTCCATATGATTTTGTTTTAAAAGTCTTTTACTATTTACTTATATAACAAATAATTAGTGGATATAAGAAATCATATTTGCATGGAAAAAAACTCATAAATATAGCGTGGAAAAAACTCATAATACATACAAAACAAACATATTTAATAGGTATATACGGATAATAAATATATGTATTTTAATATAATTAGATGAGTACCAATGTCATAATAATATCCACGGTTAATGATTTTTTTAAATATTTTTTATAATTAAGTGATCAAAATAAAATATTGATAAAAATATTAATTAGTGATAAATTATTTAAAATTTATTTTTAAATAATATTATATTTATTTAAATTTATGAAATTAAAATTTATTTTTAAAAACAATTTTATATTTTATCGTACAGTTTATTTGAATTTAGATTTTAGAAAGAGTAATTTTGTCTGTATAGTTTTATTTGAATTATAGTTTAAGATACTAATGTTATATTTAACCGAGACAATGGACCGAATAAGAAGACAGATATTTTTTGGACGCATTGATAATTAATAGCTACAGCAGGTATTGGTCTCTACTTTTACAATCATAACAATAATTGATGTTTTGCGAATTTTTAATTCTATTAATTATTTTTTCACACACACTCCTATTTGAAATAACATATATTCATTTTTATAACAAATACTTCATTTACAACACTTTTAAAAAAAATAACAACATGCAATAACTTATATAAGGATATTTTAAACTAAACAATTCAATAATTTATACTTATTAAATATATTCTTAATCTACATGTAATAATCTTACACATCAATAATTTTGGAATGGGAAGGAGTGAGTATTTAGTTAATTGCTCAAATCATTAATCATTAATCTCTAATTATTAAGCATCCCTATCTAATAATCAAATATAATTAACAAAAAGTTATTTATTATAAATATAATGGAACTAGGTAAGTGGTTAATTGTTGGGTGTTGCAGCAACAAAATCATGGGATCAATTTTTGATTATTCATAGTATTTGAGAAAATAACATAGAGAAAATGAAGAGGTGAGTGAGTTCTATCATGAATGATAAATCTTAATTACTGGGAGAGAAAGAAAGGGTGGTAGATCTGAATGTAGTTGCAACTGCAGCTACTCATTTATGAACAATTAAGTTATTACCTTTTTGTGGTCCCTTCCAAAAACAAAAAAACTTACTTGTTTAAAACCATATGAATACTACTAACTTTTTCTTTAGTGTAACCCCACAATTGTAAATAAAAAGGTTTCCTTCATTTTCCATTACAAATTTATATTCATTACTTTTCTTGACTTTGATTTAATTTGTCATTAAAATTCTGTTGATTTTTCTGTTTTATTTTCATCTCATCTGTTTGGTCTTTTTCCTCTTTCCTTTTTAGTTAGGAAATTTTGAATGCTTACTTAAATTGGTTGATCTTTAGGTTCAATGCATCCCCAAAACTATATAGTATATAAACTGTGCTAAACTCTAAGAAAGTAACAATTAAGAGTATTTAAAGAGATTTTAATGATGAGTATACAACTTTTTATCACCAAAAAGATTATTAGAGTTTCTAATAGTCAATCAATAAAAACATTACTAATTATATTATTTTCAAAATATTTATTATAATATAAACAGATTTATCACATATAATTAATTCATTTGTAGTTAAATGAAAATAGAAAATGTTTTATATCATCAATAAATAAATTATTTTCTCATTTAAAAACAATCGAAATTTATTCAAAACTTAAAAGACTTTATAACCATCATGAGTACGTACGAGGAAGCTTTTTTCACAAACGCTTTTTAAAATGACAAATATGAAAAAATATTAAATAATTTTTTATAAATTAAAATTAATTTTTATACAAGTAAAAACTAAAATTAAAGTTAAATGAGAAAGATTATGTAAATTAATTTATACATAAATTAAATTTATTTCCTAGAGAAGTTTTTTTTTTTTCCTACGATGGAAATTTGAAGTATGATACAAAATCCTTTACATAAATTTCCATTGATTGAGGCTTAAGAGTGACAAACATTCTTATATTTATTCATGTGTTAGTTTATCTAGAAGAGGGAGATGGGAAAGACAGTAATGTTTCATTTGGTGAAGGGAAAATATAAATAATAGTATAAACTATTTTTTTCTTATCCTCCAATATATTGATGGTAGGCAATAGTAAAAAGATTTTGACATCACAAATTTCTTTTTATTTTCCTCTAATATGGTTATTTTAAAAAAATTCTCTCTTTCCCTTTTTCATTCCAACTTTAACCAAATGGGCATATTTATTATGACATTATGATTAGAAACTAGGGCATTTAAATAAAATATTCACATAAACAGCAATTTGGATTATATATATTGTGAAGGTTCTGTCCTGCATTATACATGGTTGACATTATTAAATGAATGATGAAACAAAATGGTTTGAAAATGGCAGAAAAAATATGGCATTAATCTATTGTGAATATTCTTTCTTGTTTCTGAATGGTTATTAAATTAAGTCGGTTACCTTTTCCTTTGGATAGTTTTGATGAAGTCATACATACCTACTACACTAATGGAAGAGCAGCTTCCATTTAGTTTCATATATGTTTTACTATTCAAAGTATTAGGTAATAACCTAACATTTTTGGCTTTTGCTTTCAGAGTGAAAACTCAAATCAAATACATTTTTTTTTAAAGAGATATTAAGGGAGAGAGAGAAAAAAATTTGTTAGATATACAGTGACACTTATATTAATTTTTGTTAATCTTACAATTAAATTATTTAATTATTGACCTATTACATTAATGGTTATATAAGAAAGGTTATATCAAGTGAAAGTATGACAAAATAATAATATAGTGAATATAAATCTTAATTTATAATATTGTGATGTTAAGTTAAATTTAAAGTTTAATTTTTAAGATAGTATTAGAATTTGTGGTAATGAAATTTGTAGGATGAGATAATATTGTGTATTTGTTACTGGTTCTCCTTTACTTTTATGTTACAAATGTTTGATTTTTGTTGTAAGAGGATGTATTAAATATTTTATCTCAACTAAGATATAACTAAATTATAATGTGTAATTGAATATATATTTTATTTTATAAATTAATTTGTGAAGTTAAATTAAATGTATGATTTTATTTTTTTAAATATATTAAGAAAACAAAAGCAATAAATATGAATCTATATTTATCTTTTCTTGGACTATAACTTTATTTTTTTTCTGATACGGGATACTTCTACTTTCCATTTCGAAATAACATTCGAGATTTTGCAATATTTAACCTTTAAATGATAGTTTTTATTTAAAGTAATTCAAATGCGTGTTAATTAGTCCAAAACGGACAAAAGACCGACGATAAATTATTTTTTAAAAATGTAATTAAAATTTCCAAATAAAATAACTTCCGTTTCAAATCTTAATGACGTCAGTTGACTTTTTTTGTTGTTGTTATTGTAGATATTACCTGTTTATTTCTTAATTAACTTGTTTAAATAAAAAATTAAAGTAAACTATATACGCCAATAATAAAGGAGTAGTATGTAATTAAAGGTATCACGTAAACTTTAACAGTTGTTATATGATTAAGATAGTAGAAATTGAGTTAACATATCACAATCGAGTTAATAAAGTAGAACTAAAAGTTATATACTATAACCAAGCAACAATTAATATTATTACGTTAGAGTAAAGAAAATTGCTGTATTCTATTTAAGTATTAGAGACATAATCACAATCTTATAAACCAAATTAATTGTATCCCATACTTTCTTGGCTATACCTTTTAAACATATATTGCTTACAAGATATCATTTTCTGAGGACAAATAATTCCATGTTGTTGTTGTACCATAATCATTATAATATCATTATCTAATTAATTTATGATCTGTTCCTATTCTATATCATGTTTATTTTAATATATCTTTTTTAAATCTCACTTATGTTTGTTTGTACATGAAAAATATAAAATAGGAATCAGGATTAAAAATTGAAAAGAAAATAAAAAATAAGATTTTATATTAAAAATAATTTTCTCTCTTAGAAATAGTTTTTCCTCTTATAAATTAGTTATCCCAAATGGTACGTTAGGGAAAATATGCAAATTAAAGCAAAGCCTAAGTAAATGATAAAAGAAAAACTCAATTTAATTTTTTTTACAGAGTAGGTGAGTGAAAGTACATTATGAGTTAAAAAAATAAATAAATAGTCATTAATTTTAACTTTTGAAGAAGCCAGATTAAAAACAAGCTTTAAAAATTGAAGCAACCTTTCTTACCACAAAATTATATTGTGTGAAGATTTGTTTTAACTATAGTTTTTAAATCAGATAAGATAAAAATTTATTTAAACATAATTTAAATTTATGATAAATGTGGAAGTGCAACCACTTACTCCAAAAGCGCGCGTGGAGGCAAAGCTATCAAAACATGAAAGGTAAAGTGGGAAATAAAACAAAAGAGTGAAAGAGAGAAGAAGGGCGTGCAAATTTGGATAAGGCATTGCCACACCCATTATTATTCCTCATTCCTTTCTCTCTCCCATCATTTCTTTTATCAAATAAATAAACCCTTTTGACCAAAATAACCCTTTAGCATAATTTTATATTTTCACATAATATTTTTTTTTCAATATTTTCACATAAACAAATTTAACGCAACTCAAAATACAATCTACAAATTTATACGAATTTATTGGCATATTTCTATAATGAAAATTAAAGTTCATCCCAATAATATGTATAACAAATAATTTTATTAAATATGTTACATATTACGATGATAAAACTTTAAAGATTGATTAGAAAACAACATAAAGTTGAATGTCGTATTTTCTTTCATAAGTTAAAATTTAGCAAAAATACAATTTTTAAAACTATTAAATATAATTTTTTGAGGGAATGAAATATAAAGTTATACACGTAAAGAAGTTATGATTTTTAATAATTTGGAATCAACATTATTAAAGAATAGAGGAGTATAAACTAAAGTGCGGTGAAGAGTCTCAATATATTTGATGCTAGTTGTGTGTGGAACTTATAAGATATTTTAATAGTATAATTAATTAATAAGATAAATAGTAGTTATAAAAATATATATTTTTTTGTATGAATAATGGAGAGGTGAGGGTGTTGATGCGTACACGTGTCCTGACAATCTCACCGTCTTGGCTTTCAAGAACAGCATAGAAGCAACACGAAGCACTCTCTTTCTCTCTCCTCTCTCTCCTCTCTCTCTTCTCTCTTCACTCTGTGACTCTCACAGAAACTAGACCGAGAAATATAACCCAGAAGGGTTTCATTCATCAAACCAATTTCACTTTTCTTTTCTTCTTCCATTTTTCACAAACTTTGCCTTCTTCCTTGCTTTTTGTGGTGTGATCGCTGCGATGTACGTAGCTTCCATGCGTAAGTCTTTCAAGGACTCCTTGAAAGTCCTTGAAGCTGATATCCAACATGCCAACACCCTGTGGGTTTTCTCCTCTCACTTTTTTTTTTTTTTCTGGGTTTATGTTTTTAACTGTCGTGTTCCTTCCCATGTTAAATTTTTATTTTTTTTAATTGAATTTAAGGTGATCACTGCTGCAAAAGGTTGGTGGGCTGTCAATGGTTGTTACCTTTCCTTCTTTTTTATGAAAAAAATCTTTTTTTTTTCTCTCGGGGATAAGTGGTTGGTGATTACTAAGTGAGGTTTTTCTGGATACGATGATGATTTTCTTCTGGGTTTAGCCCCCCCTTTTTTTACACGTGTTTGCTTTTTTCTTCTGGACTCTGGTTAGTTTTAATCCCTGAATATTCCCTTTACAAATAGGGTGCATTTAATGTACTGTAAAGCGTGGATAATTTGATTTTCAGTGTTGATTATTCTTATATATGTCTTTGTGTGCCTCCCTGGTGTGGGGAAGTTTATGTGTGTGAAAAATTGTAAAAACATTTAGGGAGTGAATTCCCTGAGTAGTTGTTTCATTGTACGATGATTTTGATGTGAAATTATGGCTGCTTAATCTCTGAACGTTATTGCGTCATTGTATCTATTATTACCTGCTACACTATATGGTGACAGGCTACATAACATTTATTGGTTCGGTAACAGGTAGTGTTTGTGATGTGCTTGCCGCGAAATATCTTTAGAGAAGCAAGCTAAATGCAATGGTGTCCTTTGTAAATATTGCAATGATATTTCTGTTTCAAATATGAATATAGTAGTTAGTTATTGGTTGATGATGTAAAAAATTGGGATATGCAGGGCGTCAGATTTTCCAAGGGAGTATGATGGTGCGTGCCTTCAGATGAGAATGTCATATAGTCCAGCTGCGCACTTGTTTCTTTTTCTGGTGCAATGGACAGATTGTCATCTTGCTGGAGCCCTTGGACTGTTAAGAATCCTAATTTACAAGGTAAGGTGTTTTGATTTTTAGGTGTGGATATTGAAATGAGGGACTTGGACCAGATCAAGAATTTGCCTCATGTTGTAGGTCTATGTGGATGGGACAACCACCATGTCTACACATGAAAGAAAAGCAAGTATCAGAGAATTCTATGGTATATCTACCCTTGTTTTTTCAATCTAAGTGTTAGTTTGCATTTTAGTTTTGTTCGTTGTTGACACGTTGAATTTCTTCTCTGAGCAGCTGTCATTTATCCCTCTTTATTGCAACTTCAGAAAGGTATCACTGATACCGAGGATAAGAAGCAAAAGGCTGTATGCATGGAGAGGTATCGCAGAAGAGATGATGAGGATTATAGACAGTGTTCTGACATAGACATTGAAAGAGAAGATGAATGTGGAATATGCATGGATATGAATACTAAGATTGTGTTACCCAACTGCAACCATGCCATGTGCCTCAAATGTTACCGAGAATGGTACTTCATCCAACAAATTATCTCTGTCTCTCTGTTACTATATGCACTCCGCGTTCTTTTACAAGCATGTAGATGTATATTTATTTGACTTGTTTCTACCACGGTTTGGTTCTGTGTTCTCTAACAATAAACTCTATGTTTATGGTTTTTTTATTAGATTTGCTGATTTCATGGATTATAAATAGAGTCACTGCTACAAAATGACTACAGTATTTCAGCCGTAGTAAAATGCAAATCCGTTTAGCCTGCTTAGATTGTCGAAGGTTTTGTGTTTGTTCAGTTTGTTTTGGTCGTAATTATTTGTAACCTTGTAAAGTGTCTTGCCAATGGTGGGTTTAAGTGGTGGAAGTTACAAGTCTCACAATGAATGTTCTGTGCTTGATTGCAGGTGCAATTACACAATAGGCACTGTGCATTTGAAGGTTTGGTTGTCACTTGTTATTGCTGCTTGAATGTGAATATTTATTGTAGTAAAACAAAATTAGTATGTGTAAAATAATCTATTAGAAGAAAACTATTTGGAACTGATATAGTTTGCTTAACTAGATGGCTGAAGAATGTCTCTTGCATGCATGACTCCTGAATGTCACTTGGTTGATTAGCACAGTAATTTCATGTTGTTAAAGTATTTTATAGGTTTAGTTGAAGGTTGAAGTGATTTGAAAATTTTTGCAGGCGAACTATATCACAATCATGCCCATTTTGCCGTGACAGTCTGAAGAGAGTGAACTCAGGTGATCTGTGGGTATTCACGGATAGAAGGGATGTGGTGGATATGGCAACAGTGACAAGGGAGAATCTGAGAAGGCTTTTCATGTACATAGACAAGTTGCCTTTGATTGTTCCAGACTCCCTTTTTGATGCTTATGACTCTCACATTCGGTAAGTGATTGCAACAGACAGATTTTAATGTATGTTGTTGTCTTGGATCCCTTCCACTTCAAGTTAGTGACATGAAAGCCAGAACCGGAGTCGGCAAATTGAGTTCCTATTATAGAGTTGCAGTACTTTCTTCCCACTTCTGGTGGCAGAAGTATCCAGCCCTTGTCATATTGTGGGCTGGTGGTGAAGTTGAGATGCTAAATTGTATCTATCTAGCTAGCTTATTTGTATATCCCTGTACAGATCAAATTAATCACTTATTAACAAGAGATTTGCACATTGGGTTCTTGTCATTTAGGTGTGAATCTCTTGAGAAACTCTTTTATTTCTCATCATCAATGAATGTATTTAACGGAATGTCTCTAGTGTGTGCTGTAGTTTTTTATGTATGCATTAAGGCCACCTTATAACAACTGGCTATGTTTACTTAAGACCCTCTTAATAGAAACTACTTCTAAGCACTATTCAATAATTCTTCTCTTTTCCTTCATTTATCTCTCTTTTTTACAATAATGTTCACAATTGGAGCTTTATGGTGTTATGATTTTAGTTGTATTTGGATGAAGCCCCAACATCTTAGAAAGTACTAAGATTTGTGTTTGAGACTTTTAGCTGGAGGAAGTGGTAGGTAGCTGCTTACTAGTATCAAATATGAGTCAGTTGACTTTTACATAAATATATATTGTTGAAAGAGATGATGGTGGCACCCACTCTGAGTTCAAGAGCTTCAATTATGAATTTCAATTCATTTGTCTTGTTATGCTTCAATATCATTTGACATTTTAAGTATTGAAAGAAAACCAAGTTTAAGTGTTGAATTGGAGGAAAAAAGAAATGAATTAGCGTGCTGTCAATTATAACTAACATAGATATTAAACTTACTCACAGTTGCCAATCCAAATGATGTTTTAAAAAACTTTGTTGTAAGCAACAAGTTCAGGAATGTAATTATTTTGTATATTATAGGTTATCGATAATAAATGGATTGTTGTCGTAAACAAATTACACAAATAGAAGCTCGGGTCAAATGTGGCCTTCTCAGAGAATAAATCAAACTTTAAGCCTTTTATATATTTATTTTAAAAGTTATTATATATAATCATTCATATAAATAATATTATTATTACTACTGCTTTTGATTTTAAAGAATATGATATGTAAGTATTCGTATAAATATTACTATTGAACAAGCAGGACGATGGTGTGATTCTGGATATTAATTAAATAATTTTTAAAAGTAAAAATTAGTTAAAAATATAATATTATTAAACATTTAATATTAAAGGAATATTTTCTAAAAGAATATTTTTTTACAAGAGTTATAATTGTATAATTATTAAAATAAAATATTAAATAAAAATTCATAAATTTCAGAATTCATAATATTAAACATTAGTAATATGGTAAACAGAAAACAAAATTAAAGCCACTAAAGTGCTAAAAAGTTTTAAGCATTACTTACCTGTTGTCATAATTTAAAAATGATTTCACATAAAAAGGTAAAAGATAAACTAAAAATATCAATAATTTTAATTAATTCAAAACATCCAATAATTTATATTGTTAAAATGTACATTGGAGCAGTTTTTTTTCTCGTTCAATATCAAACCAGTCAATATGGATGTGACTTTTGCATTTAAGTTTTACTTTAGTAAATTTTTTATAAAAATTTAGAAAAAAAGGAAAAAGTTAAATAATTTTTTCACTAATTCAATTTAATTTATGTATAAGTTTAAAATAAGTTTTTAAATATATTTCTTTTTACAAATTAGTTTAGATACTAGTTTTAACTTGTGTTTTGTTTACTTATATATTCTATTTTCACCTCTTTTAAGTATTTTGCAAAAGGAATTTTGCGGAAATAAATTCAAATAATTTTAAATATAAAGTTGTAAATAACACTTCAACAAGTTGCTGTGGTGTAGTGGTTATCACGTTAGTCTTACACACTAAAGGTCTCCAGTTCGATCCTGGGCAGCAACATTTAAACTGTTTTTTTTTTTGTCAAACTTTCTGCTTTTGATTTTGATTTATGTTCGTCCAGTAGTTTATGTGAGTTTTGTATTGCGAAATTCTTTGCCTTTCTCTATTTTAGCTGCATGTGTGGGTTTTCAATTTTTTATCTCACTGGTATCAAACCTTGCAGCCTAGTTAGTGGTAATGTGGGTAAAAAAAATTCCAGTGTGTGAGGATCCACTCTACGCAAAAAATGATCATACATTTAAAAGTCATATATTTAGAGTTTTGTTGTACCATAATTAACACAAAGAGCTGATGTTACTATTCCAAAAAAATGATTAACTGAGCAGATATTGAAAAAGGTATGGACTATTCAATATATTGCAAAATTTCAAATGTCAAAACAACAAAATAAAAATCTGATACTTTTCTATGTTATCTTCTAAAAAAGTTTAAAAAGTTCAGAATCGAAAATAGATTATGAAATTAGTTAAGTGGAATTCTTTTTATCATTATTGTGGGTGGCTTAATAGCCATGTCACTAGAGTGATGGAAATTTCTAAGAGTAAGGACCCAAACAAAGTTTTTTTTTTTTTTACTGAGGATTCAAAGTAACACGAACTTTTGTTGGGTATACTCAGTTTAAAAAAAAAACAGAATTTACTGGGACTGAAAATTTATTTAACCCAGAACTTAGAATAAAAAATACCATTTCAAAATATTTATTATATAAAATACAATAATTATTACAAAAATTGTTCTTCTTCCCTGAGTGTTGTTGCTCCACTGACCTCACAGAATCAGAGCTTCCATAGCCGTTTCTCTAAGTTCCCTTAATCAATTTTCCTACCAAAAGCGTCACCTCTCTTCTCTTCTCTTCACCATCCTCACTCTCCAACCAACTTCACGTGTCGTTTCCAGTCCGAAAAACGGTGCGTATCACCTCCTCAAGAGACCCTTTTGGCCCTTCTCGTTGGATCCTGCAATTTCACTCTGCAAAGTTTCTCTTTACGCTCCGCCACTATGAAACTAAGCGGGGTTTGTGACGGGTTTTCGTAAAGTGGCTCGCTTTTCTTTCAATTTGGTTGCTTGAGTTCTGGATAAAGACCCCTTTAATCAGAATCCGATTAAAGAGAAAGAAAGGTGGTGGTGTTCGAATCACAATGCCAGAGGTTAGGATCATTGCCAAAAATTTCATGGACATGGTGGCATCCATGCCCGCCATGAAGCTGGATAAACTCTATGAAAATGGATTCATCTGTGAGGCTATTCTCAGGTCATTTTTTTTTTCTAGCTTTTTTTTACCAGTAGCACTAATTATTTTGAGTTAAAAGTTTCTTTTTGTTCTATTCATTTGGTAAATCAATTGAAGAAATCATGCAAACTTATGGTAAAGATTATACATCTTTGATTGCCTCAGTAACAGATTTTTACCCGTTCGCCCTCCCTTCATATGGTGTTTAGTTTTAACTACTTTTGACCTTTATGAAATTCAAATGATCACCAACTTGATAACTTGATTGTTCCTTCCTTAAGCCACTATTGTCAAATTAGTTTGGATTCTCATTTTACCTATAAGTTCAGAGTTAAGTGGGCCAGAGAAGTGGTATTTAGTTTCTTGAATATGACTTTGTGACTATAACTGATATATACCTTCAAATATCAGGTCTCTTCCGCCTCTTGCGAAGAAATACGTCATACAGATGCTACAAATTGATGTGCCAGTGGCAGCTAAATTGTTGGAGGAGTGGGTGCTTCCGGAGGGAGTTTCAAAGCACAGAGTAGCCGTTGATAGACTGGTTCAGTTGAGAGTTTTCCTTGAAGCTGTTGACAGGTACACATTTATTCACTGATGAAAAGTTTTGTTTTTTTCATTTTGTGGAAATGAGAGTAGACATTTTAGCTTCTGATGGTTTGAACTGATTCAGTTAATTTCAAATAACAATTGGATGAATGCCAGCCCTTAGTGTGGAGGATGCACACCTTTTTGCATCTTGCAATGTGTTTAAAGGTCTTTGTGATGGAATCTTGTTTTATTTGTGGCATGATGTAGTTAATGGAAAATATTGCTTATCTGATTGGCATGCTCCATGACATGCGTGATATTTGTTTGCTTTCTCCTTTGTTTCTTTCAGAACACGTGTAAAGTCACAATCGGATCATAGCAAAAGCCAGTTAATACTTAGTACTGATCACTTAAGTCCATTGATTTTTTTTTTCTTTTTCCGACAAGCAAGAGGAATAAATATCAATTACCTGGGTCATTTCTCTGGATTGTATATATTCTTCTTCATCTCTATGTGTCTTAGCGTCTAGCTAGGTTTCCATAGTCAGGATTGTCACTTTTAAAACTTTAGAGCCTTGCCTTATCCAATTTACTTCAGGAGGTTTTTCATCTTCTGGCAGGAAGAATGAAAAGACATACAAAGTTAATCCAACATATCAGAGAAGTCTCCAAAAGCTTTTAGTACAAGGGTGAGTGATACATATTTTCCCTTCCTTTTCTGTTCTTGAACCATGGTACAAGTTAGCTTGTCCCTCACTGCTATAATGAGGATGTGATATACAAAATTGTTTATTTGAGGCATGTTATAAAACTATTCTACTTTATGCATTATGGGTTAGTTAACCTATAGACAGTGGATGGTCTCTCCATGACATTGAATGACCGGAGTCACTCCTCCATTCTGAATTTTCAAGAAGAGCAATGCAATTGTTAGTAGACTGTACTACAAATTCTTTAGCTGGTAATATTTCCTTGTGATTAAATATGGCAGTGGAACTTTGCCAAGGGAATCAATGCCTTCCAATATTACTGTGAGGCTTCCAACGTTAGAAAATCTTGAGGCTTATGCTCTAGAGCAATGGGAGGTACAATATTGGATCTTAGCATTCCACATTTTTATTTTGATAAAACCTCTGCTTAACATTATATGCTACAAAAGTTACTTTAGTTATTATTTGATATGCCGTACCTTGGTTAAATTTTGACTAAAAAGAAGCCTAAACTCATCTGTGACTTGTTTTTGTGATGAACTAGTGTTTCTTGTTGCAACTTATAAGCCCAGCTCAGGTTGATAAGCCCTTAAATATTAGCTCTTCTTTGATGAAAGTTTTCCAGCGACGTCTCCTGAGTCACAGGTTTTGTTTCCTTGGCAGTAATACTTCTCATTTGTAGCATTTGCCTGAATGTGTATGTGTGTGTTGCAAACTGTATCTCGTGTTTAATGTCATTTTCTCATGTGCAATACAGAGACAAAGAAGCTCCAAAATTAACTGAAAGTGGTTTCCAGTTTTTGGTATGCATCAAGTGATTTATAAACCATTGAACTTCTGTAATGTGTTTTTCCTATATATAAAAAATGTTTCCTTTTGTATTACAGCTGATGGATACAAATGCCCAGCTTTGGTATATCATCAGAGAATATATCTCTAATTCTGAGGTGGCTCTAACTTTTCTTTTGAATAATATTTTTGCAATTTGCGTTGTATGTGCTCTTGTTCATCCACATTTGGTGCAGGAGAGAGGTGTTGATGCAGCTGAGTTGATCTCATTCATGCTCGAACTTAGCTTTCATGTCATCGGGGAGGTAAGACATTATTGTTCCTTGATGAGAGTTTTTTTACATAAAAAAACTTATACTATGGTGTTCCACATTATTTAAACAAGGTGTTGGACTGATCAAACTTTTGCTTCACTCTTTGATATTTTCATTACATCAGGCATATAGCATAAACACATTAACTGATTTTCAGAGGAGCATAATTAATGACCTAGCAGACCTTGGACTGGTTAAACTTCAGCAGGTTATAATATTTCTGTGCTTATTTTTAGATTTGATGAGGTTCATGATGATTGTAATTGTATATTTATTCATCAGAATTTGTCTCCCTTTCTTCTTTTTGTGACAACTTTATAGGGAAGGAAAGGAAGTTGGTTTATCCCTACAAAATTGGCAACCAATCTTTCAATGAGTTTGTCTGATTCATCATCTAGAAAACAGGTTTGTTATTGGTTTCAGAATGATTTATTTGATAGAAAAATTTAGATTCTTGAGGAAAACTCCTTCACAGATGTGCTGAATAGTGGAGGAGGCTCTATAGTATCAATGTGTTTGTTTGTTTCAGCTGCATTTTTTCCTCTGTGCCTTGTTCACATAGGGAGGTTTACTCTTTTTGGGCATACACTATTTTTTTTTGTATCAATGTGATTTATTTAAATCAATATGTCCAATTTCTTTTGCTTGTTCATACGTATGGATATACTGTTGCTGTTGTTGTTTAGGTGTTTTGGTTGCTTCATCATTCCAAACGTGCATATGCAACACTCATGTTCTTCAGATTTTTCAAGTTTTACTGGATTTCACATGGGAGATATCTTGACTCTTGTTCAAGAATCTTTTGATGACTGTATTTTTACTTACTACCTAAGAATGGCGACTGCCTAACATTTCAATTAACCTTTGGTGGGCTTTAATGAATGGATCCTTTTGTCGTATAGTGACAATATATAATTCTCTTTTAAAAAATGTTCCCCGTACAGATTTATGAATATTAATGAAAGATGTTGTCTATTTAATATTTTCAGGGATTTGTGGTTGTGGAAACAAATTTTAGAGTTTATGCTTACTCGACTTCTAAGTTACATTGTGAGATATTGCGGCTATTCTCAAGGTATGCCACCAAATACTTTGTCAAATGTTTTATTTTGCAACTTGTGTCAAATAAACCTCTAATCTTTCCTTACTTTTCCCTACCATTGTGTTTTAGAACCACTTATAGATATCAGTTTTTCTTACTGTACGCCATTTTTGAATATCCTTAAATGTTTCTGATACTGTTTTTATATGAAACCATTATTAGCTATTAATTTTGAGCTGACTATTTCGACAAAATATTACTGCTTAGTATCATTACGTGTGATGTATCCAGGGTAGAGTATCAACTTCCAAATCTTATTGTTGGAGCTATTACAAAAGAAAGCTTGTATAATGCTTTTGAAAATGGCATTACAGCCGATCAGGTAAAGCATTATAAAATAGAAATTTTATGATGTAATATCTATTTTTAAAATATGATCCTTGGTTTCTGCAGGTAGATAGATGGTAATGCTATGCTTTTTGTTTGAAATAAGGGGTCTAATACTGAAGTATATTCTTGAAGGAATAGGAAGATAGCAAACCCAACTGATCTAAGAGTCATTTATTTAGAAGTTACATGAGTCAGCTAGGTAGTTAGAGTTAATTGCTATAAATAGAAGTGTAGTAGATACTGCACAGGAAGTTTTTGGGGAAACTCATTGTAGAGGAGAGTGCTGAGACTATTTCTCACTAATATACACTTCCTCACCCTAACATGCTTCTAGTTGTTGTTGTACTCACTATCACTAAAGATTTTGGTATTCTTTTACTATCTTTCTAGGTTAGTCTTTGAACATTAAAAGTTTACAATGAACAATCTCTTACACAGACAACCATTTGCATTGATGTCACAGATAGTCACTTTCCTTCAGCAAAATGCTCATCCACGTGTTGCGGAGAGAATACCATGTGTGCCTGAAAATGTCACAGATCAGGTTTTGGATCTTAATATTGTGTTTCTGCACGTAAGCACGTGTATTGCTTGCTTTCATTTTGTGACACGTAGCATTGTGATGGCAACAGATTAGGCTGTGGGAAGCAGATCTAAACAGAGTTGAGATGACAGATGCATATTATTACGATGAGTTCCCTTCCAGAGTAAGCAACTTGGCATCATTTATTTTAAGTTCATGTCTTAAAAACATGAGCTTGTGTGTGATAATTTGAATGATTTATGAGCAGGATGTATTTGAAGGTGCATGTGACTGTGCTAGAGAATGGAATGGTTTGTTGTGGGAAGATTCAAAGAAAATGCATATGGTGGTTAAGACTGAGGTACATCCATATGTACGAGATTATTTACGCCGTCAAAAGTAGGAGCAAAAGCAACACCATCAACATGCAATGGAAAAAACCTTCGCAAAACTTACTGCATTATTTTGTTTCATAATTTTCTCCCTTTTAGAATTAAAAAGGAAATAGAATATCTTTGCCTTCAAGGTGAAGAAGTTTTGACCTTCTTCCACTTTTGTTGAGATCTTCTTTATGTTTTGGGAGGGTATTATTTTGATGCCGTGAAACTTTTATTTATATTATAAAATTAAAGTAGCTATAACTTGTACAGTCAAAATATTATAAGCCGTATTTTTTTCTCTCAAATGGGTTAAGTAAATAAATTATACACGCATACATATAAAGGAAACTATATGTCCTAATACTTCTATATTTTTCTTTTTGTTGAAGTTTTAACCCTTTTAATAATAACATAATGAAGATGGACGGAATTAGATTTTATTTTTCTTTTAATACAACATAATGAATTGTGTGTATTGTTTTGTTGTTTATGCGACCACTAGAAACATTGCTCCAAATTTTATTGAGATGACGAGGAAAACCCCAAACAAACTCAACCAATCGTATAAAAAACAAAATTAGAAGAAAAATAAATGAAGTATCTAACAATTCTTGCTCCTGTCCCCAACTTCCTTGGTTTAATTTGTCAGACAGAATGATTCAAATTGCAATTGTAAAGAAGACGTCACAAAGAAATTGTGAAAAGTATGTCTTCAAACTGGATTTCCATGAGAGCAATTATTGACTGTTTGTTTACTAAACACGTTTTGAGACTTTTTCTCACGTCCAATTCAAAGTTATAAAGAGGCTATAAGGAGAAGCTCCAATTAGATATGAGAATCTTTGTTAGAAAATCCGAACCAAACATGTACTTAATTTAAATGAAAGCTTGGGTGGTTTATACACACGATAATAAGATATTTTGTCCATAATAAAGGACAACATAAAAATAAATTTAATTGAAAAATGTAATACATCTTTCTAAATTTTTAATAAAATCATCATCTTAAAATGTTTATAAATGGAGAATTCTTTATAATTTCCATTGCAGTATAACCATCAAAGAATGAAGTACACGTTTTGGATTTTTATAACAAAAATGCTAACCACTCTTTTTATTATTGACTAAAACTTTTGAAAATTATAATTTTTTATGAGTTTAATTTATTATTTAACGAGTCTCTCTTCTGTTCTAGAAATAAGACAAATTAAAATGCGATTTTAGATAAATTCTAACAAACAGTAAATAACCCGTGTTAGAAATAAAGTATTAAAGAGTGTTGCTGGACCCTCTCTATTTGGTAGATTATGTGTCTTTCACTAGGCAGAAGTCCCAGGGATGTCACCAGGTGGGTCAATGGGGTGTACTGGTTGTGGCTTTGGCTTCTGAACAGGCTCAGTCTCACGCTTTGTTTGCCTGTTAGGACAGACTTTATCAGCTTCCTCTGGTTTAACATCAAACTGCAACATGTGAAGGCATATAATTGAATTATTACAAATGATCTTTTGAATATATTGGTCAGAGAATAAAAGAAAGTTGTAAGTGGGCAACATGATTCACTATAAAAAATTGGCTATTCAACACTAACATATTTCCGATGCAAAGTAATTGATATAACAATGAGATTGATTTTCTATTTGATGAAACCACTGGTAAGGAAACACTTCTAGGATTTTGGTAACCAACTAAGAAAACGTAGAAAGAGAGAAGAAGGGAGAGCAATAACAATCTAGGCACGAAGAACACTCCAAGATTACAGAAAATCGGGATCCCAACAGCGGGTCCGTGCATGTATTGAGGAAAGTACAGAATAGAGTTTATGAAAATGTTGGTTTTTCAGTCTTTATTGGCTATGTCTGTGTTGTTGCCTCTCTTTAAGACTTGTCCTTGCCTTGTACTTTAAAGTCCATGGTGAGCTTATCAAAATTGTAAGTGATGTCTCCCAAAGTTACCAACCATTCAACTCCCAGGACCAAATACCCAATGGTATTAAGAAGACATCTGATGTAAATGTTGTTTGCCACAACTTCCGTGAATTTTTTTGAAAATAACTTATTTCCATCAGCCAATGTGACCATCAACGGTTCTCTTTCTATTATTCTGCACCCAAACTTCTTGACCACCTGAATGTCAAGGAAATTTTATCCAACAAAATATGCAGGGGTTGTTTGTTGAAATACTCTGTCACCCTCATAGTCCGAAAAATGGGGAATTCCCATAAGTGCACTGATAGATATTTGAGGTTCATGAGTTGTAGTTGTTTCAGTATGTAGAATAAATTCTTCCCCTATTTCTTGAATCTCCATCACATGCACCTCGAGTTTCTTATGTGTAAGACAGTGTTCTGGGGTGTATGGTTCTTCACAGAAGTAACACAGTCCCTTGGACCTTCGTTCATTAATAGATGGAGGAACCAATGTTCTTGTTGACCGAAATGGTGGCTTAACATTGTCAGACAGTTTAGAGACTATTGTTTTCGAGGATTACTGGTTTTGGACCCAAATACCTTTATTCTTGGTGAGGTACCAAGAAGAATCGGTAGCAGTAGAGGTATTAGCCACTTCATACATTCTGGCTAAAGAAAAAGCTTTGTGGACACTGGTAGGTTGAAACAGGCACACCAATCTTTCTTTAATCCACCCAAGAAACAACTCATAGGGTAAGATTGTGAAAGATTTAATCTATTTATAATAGTGTCAAAAGCATAGTAGTAGTCATCTACTGTAGTTTTGTGTCATAAGTTCATCAAGTCAGCCATAGGATTAATACAAACCTTTCCAAATCTTTCTCTAACCATCACGCTATAGGCCTTCCAAGAAAGCAAAAAATAATTGGCGTATTTGGCCATACCTGTCTGCCATCGGGTCGCACGTCCTTCTATTGTACCTGCGTATCATCCGGTTATCAACAGAGAATACATCGTCACAATGCTTATCAATAGAGAATCATTGTCACAATGCGTGGACATCATGTTGCAGCAGCATAGGGTGTCGTTTCGGAAACAGTTCTGTCATTAGGAAAGTGGCTGTCATTGAAAGAAGATTGTGTAACAAGTTCTTGGACAGTTTCTTTCAATGAATCAGCCAACTAGCGTTGAAGAGCCCCGTCAACCCTACTAAACGAGCGTCGAATCTAGCAGCCAGTCTTTCCTCCATTTCCTTAAAGACCACAGCGTTGCATGTTGAATCAGCCATTAAAAATCAACTAAGACTGATACCAGTTGATACGGAAACACTTCTAGGGTTTCGGTAAACAACTAAGTAAACTTAACAGAGAGAAGAAGTGAGAGAGAGAAAAATCTAGGCGCGAAGAACACACCAAGATTACAGAAAATGGGGATCTCAATAGTGGGTACGCGCATGTATTGAGGAAAGCAAGGAAAAGAGTTTGATTACAATGTTCGTATGTTTTGATTTACAACAACAATTCCTATTTATAAGGGGACTGTCTAGCAGAGACAGTCTAACGGATACTGTCTAGTGAGACCAGCCAGCAGAGACCGTCCACGATAGCAACCACATTCAGTTTTAAATTACTGAAGACATGAAATGTATAAAACTACTGTCATTTAGTTGAAACATGAAAAAATGAAGAATCCAATTTGGTTCTTCACAGAAATGTTCATCATGCATGCTCTTGCGACAGTCACTACGGCCAAAACTAGCACCTCCATCATGTGGTTCAATTCTATTTAGAACCTCGATGGGATTACAGATCAATTTAGGGATACAATTTCCAATTTAATTTTTCAAATTATAAATAGGAGAAGTCATTGAAGGTTTTTAAACTTGCTTTGAGACTAATTCCTGATAAGAATCATGAGTAAGAGAACCAAGCTATAGGCAAGACAGAATATGTTCATGGGGATGTAACGAAGTTTCTATGAACAGAAGTTTGAAGTTAAAATGTCAATAATTATGTGGTTCCTTTTGTTTATTTTTTCAGATAAATATGCTTGGAAGAACTGCTTATATGAAGTAAATATAGTAAAAGTATAATTTCCTCCTGCTCTTGTTTATAATATTCTAATAGTTCTTTGATACAACCACATTCAATTCAATTCAAGAGCCCTTTTGACATGCATACAGAGATGGGGAAAGCTGGAATGAATATGATAAGTTGACCAAAATTTATGGTATTGAAATCAAACTAACCTTGTAACTGCAGCCAGATACACAAGCACGGAAACATTCCTGTTATTAAAGAATTAATCGTCATTAATTTGTAAAGATAGTAGTTCTGCCATAATTACTCTAAAGCTATTAAAAGGCTAGGCTACAACAAGCATGTTGCAATTGCTCAGAAGCAGCCCTTCCTTCTCAACACTGATGCTGGCTATACAATTAGTTGACTAATTATATTTAAGCAATTGAAGAAGCATGCACAATCAATTGTGTTTCCCTCATTGGGAATAACAGTTCAATAGTTGTGTTTTCACAAGTCATTACTCTTACAGCTTTTCACCACAATTTTTTTTTTTAACAGTCTACATTTAAAACCTTCCATTTAAGGTCTCAGAACCAAACATTTAAAGTTAAATTAAAAATAAAAGAGAAAAACCATTAATAATAACTTGAAATAGATCAGAAGTTACAATTTGCTATCAATATGATAAGTAAAGGAAACATATACTCTCACACAAAATACCTCTGAGTAACTGACAGCTCCAGGGGAACGATCAATATAGGCACTCCATTGCTGGTCCTTTAGTACCGGATCCTTGTAGCATATTTGATTGCAGTCCTCCAAACCTGGTTAACCAAAACTCTTATCACGTGTTAATCAAAGTCAAGTTCTGTCACTAATCAAGTCAAATTTTTACAATCACACATGTTCTATTCTTTTCTTTAGAATATATGCTTGGAATGAAGCTGAGATAAGCCATGTTGCTAGCAATTCCCTTCTTAAAATATTAGATAAACCAACTACTGATTCCATCTACAAAAGTCAAAGTCAATATTTGACCACATATCTGTTTAGATAAATTTCTCTATAGACACTACTAGAATAAAAAGAAAATAAGAACAACAAATAAAATAAAGTTATTCATACTTTTCATTATCGCTGAAGTGACTTATCGTTGTTAAACAAAAAAGTGGAGCCGAACTCCAATACTTTTCCAAATTGTTAAAGGTAAATCTTTTCCTCAATAAAGTATTGTTTGAAATTAGAACTATTAAATCAAAAACAATTTCTATGGACATTTTGAAACAATTAGGAACAAGAAAAAAGAAAAAAAATAAAAATGACTAATACGCTAGAATTGAATTTTTTGTTGCAGCTATGCAAGAAAGTGGATTTCAACAAGTCTAGAGTTAGAGCGAATAATTTTTGTCTGCATTCCATTCATCAGAAAAAAAACATTAAAAAAAAAGATGCAAAATGATCTCACATTCTTCCCATGACTCTCCATCTGAGTTGCAACCCTTTTTGCAGAATACTCGCCCTACAATACAGCCGAGTAGGATCTGTGAGGGCAATTAGGAGAAACGAATACATGCCCAAAATCAATTAAAACCAGAAGAACCTCAAATCGACATCATCAATCACAATTGCGCTAAGAGAGCCTTCAATGCGACAGGAAAATTGCTTTCATTTTGAGTTACCTTAATTCATTATAGTATATATCAAAATAATCAAAAATATAAACATATAACCAAACATTGAAAATCAGCAAGAAATTGACAATGAAAAAATTAAACAATTTCGGAACATAATGCTTCTATCCTTCTCTGCATTGCATGAGAAATTGAACATTTCTAAAATTCACAAAAAAAAAAGTAAGAAAGAGGAAATGGTGAAGAGGGTTAGACTATTACATGGGATTTTGGTAAGAGCCGAGTATTTATTGGTGCATTTGTTTCCACATGGAGACACCCATTGCTGCGGTATCATCCTTATTTGAGTTGCCCCAAAGACCGAATTGAACAAGGAAACACGAAGAGGGTAGTTCGGTCACTTCGGGTACATTTCCTAGTTTGGTGGGGTCATTTCAATATTCATCCGATCCAGATATAACATAGCAGTGTGGTACTGGTATTGAAGAGTATTGGTGTAGCAACAAATATTTAAAATATATATTTTCAAACATTTTTATTGAAACTTGTATGAAAAAATAAATATTTAAAATTAAAATATAATATAATTTAATAATTTTGTTTAAATGTTATTTATGATTGAGTTTAGAGGAACTCCTAGTTAATTCCCCCTAATATGTTACACTTATTATATAAAGATGTTTTACACTAGCAAAAAGATTAAATGAAGGATTGAATTATTTGATAAACATGAAATAAATAAACTAAAATTAAATTCATCCCTTCAGTTTTCTTTCACCTTTTCAACCAAACACAAAAAAAAAAAATTATATTTTCTATAGATAGGCTCAAACATAAGTTGAAATTTATATAAGTACTTCATACTTATTCAAAATTATATTAAATACTCTTTAAGTATTAAAATATAAATTGATAGATATTTAACACTTTAGACATAACCTATATTGTTTCTTTTTATTTTAAAGATTATTTTAGAAAAAAGAGTTATAATACAAATATAATAACAAAATATTACATTCAAATAATAAAATAATAATATATGTGATTGGTAAATAATTATACAAAATATGAAAAATATACTATTCTCATATTTCATTAGGAATTGAAGTCAATATAATTTATAAACAGTCATCCTTATCTTATTCAAGAACATAAAGGTTATGGGACTGCCAAAATGAAAAACAATAACATCTCTAATGTGATCATTTCTCCTATGAGAGCAAAACTCTCATATAGTTTTAAGATATCTTATATTCAACTTCTTATATGTCTTTTCAAAAGAAAAAAAAATAGCAAAACTATTAAAATTCAAAACAAATAATAACTATTGTGCAATAATATTAACTATCAAAGGGGATTTAAGGTACTCGTTTCTGGCTAAGCATCCTCGCTATCCTCTCAGGTGGAACCATTGCCGGAACCTTGCAACGGTTTTTCGCAGCCGTCAAAACTTTTTCGTTGTACTTCTCCGTCCAATACGCTGCCTTCGCCGCCGGAGGGAACAGCCGCTGCCATGCCGTCTCCGCGCACTGCTCCACCTTGGCCTCCAACCTCTCGTACGCCTCCTTCGCGGACGGCTTGCACCTGGAGTAGACGGCTCCGGCAATGTCGGAAACGGAGGTCCGGGCGGGCGCGGGAGAATGCTGAGCGGAGGAGGCGGAGCGGTCGGCGATGCGGAGGAGCTCGTCGGGAACGAGGTGGAACTTCTCGTAGATTGGACCAATGACGCTCTTGACGGCTTCCTCAACGGCGCGGACGCTGGTGCAGTCCTTTGCGATGGCGACGGGGACGACGGCGTAGCGCATTGTGGGAACTTTGACGGCAAGTTAATGTTGCCTTGTTCCCTGTGTTAGCCACCAGAAATTAATTTGAAAAATGCAAAACGGAATGAATGAAAAATAAAGTGTAATTAAGAAGATTAACAAAAATAGAAATGAATAAAATAGGTAAAGATTTGAATGAACGTTAGATTTAGGCTTAATATCCACAGAGCCATGCATAGTTTGCTATTTCTATGCTTTCTAGTTAATGTTGGCTTCAAGGAGCAATAGAAGTTTTAAAAGCATCATTTCAATTGTTGCAAATTAAATAATAAATATTACAATGTAAGCATTTGAAAATAAATAAATAATCCAATATTGAAAAATAATGTTGAATTGAAGGCTTCCATAAATGCAATCTATAATAGTCACCAAAGTGTAGAGTTTTGTATTTCCAAAAATGTGGTTGAACCCGAGCTATGGTGTTAACCTTTTGGTAACTAATCTTTCAATTTTATGTACACTTGAAAATTAAAAGCATATGTTTGATGGAAAAAAAATACTAACATGGTTTAAAAAACGTGTTCTTAACCTAACCATATATAAGTTCATATTTTTAATCATGTAAGGGCAAGATTTTAAATAAACCTAATTATATGTATGAAACAATATATATCATATATGAATATGAAAATAGATGGAGACATGTTATAATATTGTTCAATGTATATGGCCAAAAAGAAAGTGATGATGCATTAACACCCATCAAATATTTTATATCCTCTTCACAATTATTTTTATTACCTTTTTATCTATTAAATAATATAGTTTTATATTTTAATTAAATACCTAAATACACAATTATGTTATTTATATAGGCATATAAGAAATATCTTATTGACTTATATCACTTTAATTGATATAGTTTGCCTATCATATTTCCTTTAACTATTGATAATAGTAAGTATACTTTTTTTATCTACTTTGTTTTTAACGAGAGATGTGAGTGGAAACAATTAGATATTGCTAGATAACTTAACCCTAAACAATGACTTGTTCTTTTTTCCTGAATAGTGTTCCTAACTAACAGACTTAAAAAACATTGCAAAGTTTGGATAAATATATCTATAAACCAACACATAATTAAATGTAGCTAGTCACTTGTGCTTAACGACCAACATATTTATAACTGTCAAAGCTAGAATCCAACTTCATCAACCGTTATGAAAAAAAATAATTAACCTCAATACATAATATGTAGTATAACATACATAATTAACCACAAAATTGTATATGAGTAACCATATAAACCTACTATGAATATTTCTTATACAAGTGAAACACCCAATGTTTTTATCGTGATAGGAAATAATCCCACATTGACTTGTTGTCTTTTCTTGAAAACCTTTCCTAACTAACAAACAAAGAAAATATTCAAAATGTTGAATGCAAGTACATAAACTAGCACACAATTAAATCTATTTAACCACTTATGCTTAACACTGAAACCCAACTTCCAACTTTCCTCTTAATCTTGTTGACTCATATTTATATTATCTTGTCTTATTCTTATATTCTAATTATATTATGATGAATATCTATAATTTTTAATACTTTAAATGATTTATTTTTTAAATATAATTAAATAATAATTTAAAACAATTTTAAATATTTTGTTGATCATAATCAATATTAAATTTCTATAATTAAAATTCATTTATAATTTGAAAATTGTTTAAAATAATTTACTATGAAAATCATTTTTTACATTTTAAAAGGTTATAATTTTAAAAACATGATTTTAATTTATTTATTTATTTCTATTATGATTAAGACAATTTTATGTAAAATATTTTTACTTATGTTTTTATGCTTTTTATATGTACCTTTTACTGGACAAGATAAACAAAGTTAAATTTTTTAAATTATGAAATAATGTTTAGTTAAAGATGTGTTTAAATGCTTTTTTTTTTTATAGAGATTGTTATATGTCGAATATGCTTCTTTGATTAGAATGTTAGTATAAAAGTTGTATTATTTTTGGACTTTCCTCAATATGAACATAATGCTTTGAACATGAATGCTGAGTAACTTATGGAGGGATGTCCTAAGAGTATTCAAGCAATATTGAATATTCTTTACCAGTAGTTAAAATGAAACAATCAAATATTGTTTGAACATGCATGCTTGCATTGTTTTGTTATGATTATATGATTACACCTCTTATTGTAAATAAGTTGTATAAAAGTACAGCTATATATGGAATAAATAGTGAAAATTTGTTCCTATATTTATATCTCTTTTGCCTTTCAATAATATTTGTTATTGTTTTTGTCTGCATGGTCTCTATCTATAATACCTCCACTTATGTATGTTGTCTTTCTTCAGAGAATTGTCACTTTCTATATTATATCTCTTTTTCCTTTCAATAATATTTGTTGTTGTTTTTGTCTGCATGGTCTCTATCTATAATACCTCCACTTATGTATGCTGTCTTTCTTGAGAGAATTGTCACTTTCTAATGCGAAAATTACACTCTCTCTCTTTATTTATTTATTTATTTATTTTTGTATCTGAGACTAACTACAATAAAGTAGGCCATAGTCAATATAATTTGTATTTAATACGCTTTTTTATTCAAAAATATTAATTAAGTTATTGAGTGGTTTTAAAGGCACAAAATCATAACTCAAAATAACATGTTTAAATATCACGGTATTTTGCTATTAACCTGGAATATGTTTGTAAGAGTCAAAATTTGAACGTTGACAAATGAAAGAAATATAACCGGAGATGAATTTAATGATGAAACATGTTGAGAACACGCCTTCTGAACAGAGGAAAAATTGTGAAAAAAAAAAAAATGCTACGTCCAGCTTTAGTGTAAAAATCTATAAATTAAAAGTGCAGAATTTACACCAAATGTGTTTATATACAAACGAAATTAGTCATTTGTTTGATGAGGTAGGGAGGGAGTATGATATCTCCAAAAAATGATGCTTCAACCTCACATAGTTTATTGCAGCAGGGTAAGCAGGCATCACTTGACATAAGCAATTGTACAACCATAATTCATTGGACTTTCTGGTTCATGATTAGTGATACGTGGGTGATTTTGCAGAATGTCAAGTGCACGCTCCATAACAGCACCAGTTCCAGTTCCATGAATGACAAAGAGAACCGAATATGGCCGACTGGCATTAATTGCCATCTCAAGGTGCATAGAGGCTTCTTCTACTCGCATACCTCTTAGATCCACTGTATTCTTTGATGTTCGCACCACTGGACCATAGGAAATATCATCGTCGCTTTTGATGTCTACATTAACCCTGTCTTCTACATTCCGCCGACTCTACAATATTAAATCAAAATGTTATCACTTAGCATTTTGATTCCTGACCAATGTTATAACTTCCCCAATCTTTTTCAGCAATGTGAAGCCGTGACATTGTCATCATGAATCATTTTATCAAAGTATTACTGTACAGTGAAGTTATACAATGGCATTATAAATAGAAAAATGCCAATAACAAACTCTATTGCATTGTTTTAATGAGTAATCCTCTTATATAAACAACGTCGGGTGAGAAATTACTTAATTCGGTAGAATGTGCAAAAAATCCTAGTGATGGAAAGATGTGAACTTAAAAGAATGAAACCAAAGAAGGCTATTTAACAAGAATATATATAATCAAGAGTTTTATTTTTTCATACACCATGGCAGTAAAGACACAAACTTCGTACGTACCTGTCTCCCCTGTTGTATGGAAGAACTAGTTACAACATTCTTTGCATTAGAAGGAATAGCGATGATGTTACTTCTCTTTACACGGACTTTCACTTTACCATACTGTACCAGGATTGTTCCATCATCCCCAATTGATTCTACCACTGTGGCCAATTTACCCCCCAATCCCTTGACATGGACTTGCTCTCCAATTTCGGGAGTATATGATGTTTGATCAGCTTCATTGAAATGATCAGCAGGAGTGTGAGCTTTTACAATAGAGGCAATGGCGGATTCAGTTTCTTTAATAAGTGAATTGAGTTGATCACGACCAGAATTTCTGAGTTGCTTCTCAAATTTCTGTATCAAAGTTTCCATTTGAGATTTTGCATCCACAAGCTCTTGTTGGACCTGTTGGGTTTCCTTTGCCATAAGTTCCTTTTCACGTCTATCGAGGTCTTCTGCCTCCCTATGGATCTTTGCAACATTTAATTAAAAATAAGTCAATAAAGAGGATAAAAAGGAAAAAAAAAAAAAATTCCAAATACAATAGATTCAAAACACGCTGCAAGTGCTAAGGCATTCTTTTGCTGAACAAAAAAAATTCCATCTCTAAATGCAACATGAACATTTTGGAAGGAAGAACTTACGTACTTGTGTTATATTAAAATTGGTGCACATAGTCAACCAGAAGCCATATTCCTATAAGTAACTCCCTCAAAACTATTGAAATTAAGGTTTGTTAGATCAGCCCCCAAGGGTTGGTCATATCTGCTAAAGGTTACAACTCACAAGACAGTACATATTTTGTACATCTCCATCAGTCTTACATTTTCAGGTCAATTTACTGCATCCAAACTTATCAAGGATGCAAATTTCAGATAAATTTGAAAAGCAACACCATTGATTTTAATACTATCTCAACCATGGAAAGCATATTATAATCAAGAAACAGTGATCTCTTCCTAGTAAAACATCTAGACTGTACCTCATTATACACGCTCATAATTTCTGCATGAATGGATGCAGCCTTTCCAGCCTGAGCCTTCAATCGATTTCTTTCCTCCAGTAAGGACTGATAAAGCATTCCTCTACGCTCTTGCTGCTGTTCTGGTTTAAACTTCTCTACCCACTCGTGTGCCCTATCAATTATATTTCTATCAAAACCAATAGATTGTGCTATGCTTAATGCATTTGAATCACCAGTACACCCCCAGAGAATTCTATAAGTTGGTTGTAATGTTTCAAGTGAAAATTCCATTGCTGCATTGTCAAAACAGGTATCCTTTTCCTTCAGACTACTTAGATCAGCATAATGAGTGGTAACAACAGCCAAGTTCACACGATCCTTCAAATATTGTAAGATACCGGTAGAAAGTGCAACCCCTTCTGAAGGATCAGTCCCACCACCGATTTCATCAATGAGAACAAGTGATTGTGTTGTGGCCTCTTCCAAAATCTTACAAATACGTGATATGTGCCCACTAAAAGTTGAGAGATTTTGTTCAAGGGACTTCAATTTGGAGGAAAAGATAAAGATCAGACAACATATGAAACAAATGCACGATCAACAAAATGTTTTTTATTTTTATTGTCCATAATAAGGTTAAGATATTACCTGGTGATCTCCAATATCTGCAAGGATAAGGTCAAACCAAGGAAGTTTTGGATTGTTCTTAGCAGGCAAATGCATTCCAGCTTTTGACATAAGTGATGCCAGGCCCAATGTTTTCATGGAAGCAGTTTTCCCTCCAGTATTAGGCCCTGAGATCACCACCACTCTAGTTCCACGTCTAATTTTAAAGTCAACTGGCACAGGGAAGTCAGATATGCTAGGTGACGTATATTTCGTAGCCATTGCTCCATTTCCATCACCAAACTTAGCGACATTTCCAGATCTCAGTGCAAGATTATCTGAAATGATCTCAAGAGAGGACTCTAGGAGTAAGGGATGTTGTATACCAACAATGTTTACATTTAAACTGTCATCCTCTTGTGGGTCCAAAATATCATTGTCTACATCATTGGAATCACAACCTTCAAAACAATCAAGTCTGAAAATGGGACATACCCCGTTCATCCATTGAGCATAAGCAGCTCTTGCAAAAGCAAGATCAATCTCCAGAATTTTATCCAATAAATTATTTATATCTGATTCTGAATTTGCTATTTCAGATGCAAGCATGCTCAAAATTGCACTTTCCTCGGCCTTCTCGGAGCTTGAAAGTCTAACTTCCAAGTTGTTCAGATCTATTGCATCTTTGGGTTCCATAAAGTAAGTTGCTCCAGAGCTGCTGACATTCAGAACTACACCACCTGGAAGTAAATATCTATGGGATGCCCTAATGCCCACACACATTCTAGATCGACGCTTAGTTATTAATGGTCTGTCAATTCCCCCAGCCTGAAAAATTTGGGAGGATACTTCCTTCAACATAGAATCCAAAATTTCTATGTTCCTCTTTCTTTCTGATCTGATAATCTCCAGGTCTTCACTTGCTCTATCAAGAATTATTGAAAGATTGCAATCTATGCAAAATTCTATTTTATTCTCCAAGCCCACTTGGAAATTACAATTTTGCAGTATTTCGAGTAGGGGTAAGTACCTGATGGGAAACAATGGCATCGATAAAGTTAACAGTTCTGATGATTATCTTGGGATTTCTGGAAGGCAGCAATTATGCCCAAAAGAACTAGTTCAATTAGAGTATCACACTTTGAATGTCTTACCTTTTGAGATAAACTCTCTTTTAAGGCCTTATTGAGACATGTGAATCCATTACCATATGATCTATGCTCCAAATTTTGTCAAGAAAAATACAACACCTAGCCAAATGCATAAAAGAAGTTGCTTGTAAACTGAATCACTAAAAAAAATACCCTTGAATGCTGGGAAATGCTAGTTTTTACAACTTCCTACCATCCCTTTGACTGGCTCAAAAATAGATACCACAGGATGAGAGTCATATAAACCTTCTAGAATTCCAATTCAAGTTTTGATTATTATAATTTCGCTTTACTTTTTACACAAAACTTCTCCACAATGTCATCTAATCACAAATCGCTAAATTATCACAGAAGTCTAACTATTACAACAGTTTATCAGAAACTCTTTAACCTATTTTCTAATTATGTGCTAACTCGTTATACTGTTAAACTACCAAAATTTTGGCTCCAATTCAGTGTATGTTTCTTGTAGTTCAAACCAAACAACTCCAGTAAAAATAACAGAAAAGCAAAGAAAGAAAAAAAAAACGTCTTCATTGCTTTAGGTCCCTAGGTATCGCGACAGTGCAGTTTTGGTCATTCAAATTCCGATTGCATTAATTGGATTCCCCACAAGTTTCCTCTGATATACAATCATGTCCGTCCGTGCTCATTCCATCCAATAATTAACGCAATTAGCTTACATGACTAGACATGACATGGGAGAGTAAATAAAGTAGTAACTACAACATATGGAATATTTGAAATAAATGACAAAAAAAGTATTTGACTCAAGCCCAACTTCTCTCCCCACAGAGAATAGGAAAATGAGAAGGTAGAATGAAGTGAGTTTCTCTCAAACTAAAATCAACTTCTGTCATTAACTTTTGATGCTTTCTCTTCTAAATTCTCCAGCAGTAAGCTGCATAAATCGATTACTTATATGAGAAACTCAATACGTTTTACCTTCTTATTTTCATTTCACAAAATAGGGCCTATATTAACTTGTCATGTTGACAGTGCTTGAAGTAAATTTATGTTCTTATGACAACAATAAACAACAAAGAAAAATTCATTATCATTTTTAATTAACGACTTAAACATTGGATGAACTAGGACCAAGGAACCTTAGAGTAAATATAAGAAAACTTGAAAAACCCAATTGGCGCAACTCTTCTAACATGATAAGAGACGGGAAAAATGCACAATCGTCACACCCGAGGCACTTAGAAATGCAATTAAGCCAAAAAACAAAGATTAGCGAATACCTTTGTGGATGATTAGAAGCGGAAGCGAAGCGTTTCAAACTATCGAATAATCCCCTGGCGGCGGCCAGCGTTCGGCGAACAGTGCAAAGCTCTCGGATGGTTAGCAAGTGACCGGAAGCGGCGACGCGGAGAATCTCCGTCAAGTCGTCGATGCCGGAGAAGTCGAGGGGCTGGGCGAGGAGTCTGGCGGCGGAGGTCTGATCGAGAAGCTTCTGGCTCTGGGCGGGAGTGCGGCCGATGGGCAAGCGGGCGCTGAGGGCGGCGGCGGAGCCCATGGAGGTGGAGGTGAACGGCGAGAGCTGCTTGCAGACGGAGCTCCATTCCAGCGTCTTGAGGGTGTCGGCCTGGAGTGAGTTAGGGTTTGGATTGGAACAGGAACGGAGTTTGAAATTGAAGGAGGATTTTGGAGGCTCAATCAACGGAACCAACACGTTGCTGCTGAGTTGCATCGGTGACTCACTCAGTGCCCTGTTTCTGAGAGTGGCACACCTTGCTTTTCTTATGGATAACGTGGACACTCAACGACGTCGTTTTACTTCATAATTCATACCAACCAATTTCTATTTCATCTATAGTCTAATTTTCGCCTATATTAAGAAAATGCTTCAGAGTTTAAAATCGAACATTAAATATGATACAGATAATATAATCAATTAATATATTAAGTATGACACATAATATAATGTTTAATTAGTATGTCAGTGCTAGTAAGCGCGAAACATAAGCAGAATAATTATTTAAATGTAAGGTTCTTATACTTTCCACCACGAGCTGCCTAGTCAAGAGTCTTGCTATGATTCTAGTAGAAGGATCATCGTCTAGCCTTTGGATAAAAGGTAAGTAATTGTATATTACATTTACATTTCACTTCATTCTTTTTAAAATGAATGCGTAATAGATCTGTTTCTATATTTTTTAGTTGGACACTAAATCAATTTACTATTGAGGTTAGTAGTCACTGCTGCATCAAGTCATCATTTAGGAGACTCTTCCATACTTATGATGTCATGACTGAGGACGACAAGTTGAAGTGATAGACTAACTTTATTTAATTATCATATATCGCTATAATAAAATAATTTACACTAACTAACAAGATACTAACTTGTGTAATTTTCTTTTTCACATAGTAGAGTGACTTGGGTCCTGTAGGATGAGTGACAGATCAAAAAGTCTGAGTCAAAAGTTAGAAAAAGATTTTCTGACATCTTGACCAGAGGAAGGACACGAGTCTCCGGACCTTTATGGATGGGTGAGGAGGAAGCATGGGCTGGACTGTTGAGCTATTGGGATAACCAAGAGTTTAAAGAGCAGTCAGCGCAGAATAACATCAATCAGTCTAGGGGGTGGAGCAATGCATTCATCTGGCCGTAAATCACATCTGGACATTGCCCTGGGTCTGGTAAGTATTATGACTAACTTTATTACACGTTATTTACTTTCATTTTTATAAAATATGCTTTTTAATTGTACAACCTTTGCAGAACGTAAATATGGTCGCCCAGTTGAATCTGATGAGTTGTTTATGGTCACCCACAAGAATAAGAATGGTGCATGGATTGATACTCGCTCACGTGAGACTTATGTAAGTTTAATCTTAAAATTTTCTTTCATCCATTCTTAAATTTTTATCTAATTTTGTAACATCGATGTTATAATTATTGTGTAGGAAAATTATCATCATTGATTGAAGGTCATACAATCAGAAAGTTCATCAGGTTCCAACACTGATGCTCCCCAACTAGATTCAGCAACCAAGCTTCAAGCTTGGAAGGAGGTTGCTGGAGGAAAGAGTAGAGGTCGAGTTTATCGCACAAAAGACTTGGCTGCTAACTATTGTCAAGGATTGTCTTCCCTCACTCAGCTGTAATTCGTTGCTTCTGCCACTAATTACTCCAATCATGCGGACCGATAAGAGCAACTTCAAAACGAAGTCAACGAAGCAAAGGAAAAAGCAAGAATGGCAAAAGAAGAAGCAAGAATGGCAAAAGAAATAGCTAAGCAGTTGCAGGACTAGTTCCAAAACCACTTAGAACATATAGTGCAACAACAACTTGCCGTCATGATGGAGCGTCAATGTGTTGATACTTCAACTAGTATGAGTCAAGTTCACCTGCACTATGATGAAGCCGATGACGACCAACCTACCATGATTTCTACTTTCTATGTCTTTTATCATTTTATTTTAAAACTATCATGTTGTGTTTAAACATTTTAGTTTAGTTTTTTTTAATTGAGTGGAACTCCAATTTCATATTTGAATTAGTGAAGTTGTTGTTGTTGTTATTATGTGATTGTTGATGAATGTTTTCTAATTTTCAAGTTGTAGGGTTCCTGTTTTTAAAATATATATATTTTTTTAAAAAATTACTCTTTGTATGGGCTGAACTCATGTTAGACCCAATTAAATATTTTAATATCACATCGTGCAAGGGCCAAACCCAAGCAGAATAAGTAGGGGCCGAACCCACGCAACTCTTAAAATAAATTATTTTAAGTGTGGACACTGCCCTGCAAGCTCTTGTCATTCCTGCGTGGGTCTGGGCCTCGCAACCTCCTGCCACTTCTGCGTTGGTCTGGTTCCCACAAGCTTATGTGAGCTCAAACCCTCACACCTAACCTTTGCGTGGAAGACTTTATCGTGGGACCTTTCTCCACGGTTTGCCCCACGCATGTGTGTGGGTTTTTCATGATTTACATGGGTTTTTAGCCTATACAAGTTACATGTTTTCTTGTAATGTGATATTGTCTCGAGATTTTTTTTCAAAATTAAACCGTTAAGATTCAAAATTCCTCTAACTTTTTTCTTTCGGTCACTGTGGGATAAGTTTATACTGGGATTCATACAAGACACACAAATTGGCCATTTTTGTTTTTATTTTTTGGTCTAATGATGTTAATTTCTCTTAATTATGTACTTCTGTGTTCATTTCCACAAAAAGAAGTCTACACATTATTGAAATTGAAATCATATGATTCTAAACCATGTATCTTAAGTTAGCTTTTAGTTTCATTTTCTAATTTTAAAGATGATTTCAAGAGGAAGTGCTCTATCCAAGTTGTTTGGTGTATGGAAAGTGATCTTTTAATAAAATTAACTGAAAATGTAGAAAAGTAATTTGGAGACCAAATTTGTCTTTGTGAAGATATTGATGTATTAGTTACAATAAAGAAAAAATGACTCGATTTTATTTTGAGAGGTAAAAAGATAAATATTTGAACTAGTATTATTCTCGAAACAATTTAAGTCATTGTCGTTATGAAATTTTGAGGATTTTTTTAACAAGTAAATTCTAGTAAAAGATATATTTAAAAATATATGATACTATAAAAAATTATGTTTAAAATGCTTTACTACTTTTGGTTAAATTCATCTTTGTGTCCCTATTGTTGTTCACCAGCATGGCATTCACATAAAAGTTGTAGACACGTTTTGGTTTAAGTTAATGTGATGTGACTTTTATCATCAAAGTTATTATTTTATTTTAATTGAAAGACTTATTGTATAATTTCTTTTATGAAAAGATTGATTAAAAATTAATATTCTCTTATTGTTACGGATACATTCACGTGAACTCAAGTATAAGATAATAACTTAATTCTAGTGTTATTAGTGTTTTTGACGATAAACAATAAAGAAATTATAAATAAAATTATGGACTGATAATATTAGTAAAAATTTGGACATAATTAAACTGATTTATACATTAGACATAGAGTGAACTTATAACTCATGGACGAAAGGGACAAATAGTAAATATAGGCATACATAAAATTTAATGGGAATGTTACAAGTTGTGGATGATTGTGTGATTTAATAGTCACTTTTTAAATAATTTTGTGTGTAATTTAGAGGTCACATGGATAATCTTCTTCCTCTTAGTTGTTCCCGTCATCGTCATTTTATATTAAAGTTTCATTAGAGTATTCATTATTAACTATTGTAATATAAACTAAGAAAAAATATCAACCTATTCATATTTTTAATTAGTTAATCAAATTAATTATGCTATTTTTCAACAATAATAAAACTATTTTATTTTTAATTCACATTGTAATATTTCATTGGTTGAAATCAATTCCTTTTACTTTATATATAAGAGTTATATTCATAAAATTTAATAAAAAAATATTTTCGACATATAATTTTACAATATAATCTATTTTAATCAATTAATTTTTATAAGAACTAGAATGAAAACCTTGTATAAAATATTTTTAATTTATAGACGATATAAAAGTATTTATAAAATGTTTGCTTAATCATTTTAATAAAAATAATTATCTATTATAATTTTTATCATATTTCAGAAAATTTTATATAAGAAAAGGAGTGGAAAAAATATATTTTTTATTTAAAAAAATCATAAAATAATTTTAGTAAGAGGGAATTTTTTAAATATAAGTATATGAGTTTTTTATATAAAATTACTTTAAAAAATCACTTTTTCATATTATTTTTACAAACAATCAATATTTTCTTATTAGAGGATCAATATGATAACATACCGGGCCAATTTGATTAAAGTTTTTGGGCCCGAGAGACTGGGCTGTGTGGGGATGCGGAATTCCATTACTTTTCAAACCCGTCACTACCACAGGGCCACGTGTCCGAGAATCCACAAAGCCATAAAGGGTAGGCTAGTTTATCTTATTTAGTAATTTTCCAATTTTGACACGCAGAACACTGCATTGTGTTGATCTGCAAACAGGGTTACGATTAGGGTTTGTAGGGTTTCCAGGGTTTGCGAGATCGAATCAAAATGGGTGGATCGGTGAAGGACGTCAAGTCTAAGGCGGAGCTTGATGCGGTGGTGGGCGGTGGCTCTCCGGTTGTCCTCCACTTTTGGGCGTCCTGGTGCGAAGCTTCTAAGCACATGGACCAACTCTTCACTCACTTGGCCACTGATTTTCCCAAAGCCCATTTCTTAAGGGTTAGTTTTCATTCTCAACTTCTCTTCTTTTTTTCCTCTTTGGCTTCCCTTTTTTTACATCTATACCATGTTTTGCAGGTTGAAGCCGAAGAGCAACCTGAGATATCCGAGGCTTACTCTGTCTCTGCCGTTCCTTTCTTTGTCTTTTGTAAGGTATTGTTATAATTTATAATGCCTTTTTTCACAATGGAAACTGTGTTCATGGTTTAGTACTACTTTTTTAATGGGTTTGTTTTGCTCTAGTTGCTATGTGTGTATATAATTGTTACATAATTGGTCCCAGTAAATTTTTGGGGCTTAGTTGGTATTTATTCTGAATTAAATAGAAAAGTGGCTTAGTGGAAATTATCTCTCTCTGATTTGATAGCTTATGATGCTGTTTCTTTTAGGTGCATTTTGTATGGAAAGGGCGTGATTAGTTTGATGTGATAGGGAAACCTGAAATAAGCTTATTTTTGTATGATTTAAATAATCAGATTATGGATACTCTGACATGTGGGGGTTTTTACATATTAGTTTATGCTTAAACTAGGTTATCTTAAGAAACTGTGTACAGTTTAGACAATTGCATTAAATGTTTAACTGAAATTCAATTTATAATTTTTTGGAGTTATGCTTTGTATATAGTTCTTTTCAGGTTTGTTATTAAGATCCAGTTTGAATATGTCACCATGTAGACAACTGAAATGAGTACCTTTGTTTTATTTCAATTATAATACTATGGTATCCGGTCTTTTCTTTGGGATTTAAAATCATTCTTACCTTCTTTGTGTGATTTTAATAGTTGCTTAGAAGTTCTTTTTTGTCAGGATGGCAAGACTGTTGAGACATTGGAGGGAGCTGATCCGTCGAGCTTAGCCAATAAGATTGCTAAAATTGCAGGCTCAATTAACCCTGGAGAAGCTGCTTCTCCTGCGAGTCTTGGGATGGCTGCAGGATCTGCCCTTCTTGAAGCAGTGAAAGAATTAGCTAAAGAAAATGATTCTTCCAAGGAGAAAAATCTAGTTCAACCAGGGCTCAGTGATGCCCTTAGGAAGCGATTGCAGCAGCTTGTTGACTCTCATCCTGTTTTCCTTTTCATGAAAGGAGCCCCTGAAGAGCCAAAATGTAAGTTTAGCAGGAAAGTTGTTGATGTGTTGAAGGAAGAAAAAGTAAAGTTTGGAAGTTTTGATGTCATGTCAGATTCAGAGCTTCGTGAAGGCTTGAAGAAGTTTTCAAATTGGCCAACATTTCCTCAGCTTTACTGTAAAGGTGAGCTTCTTGGTGGGTGTGACATAGCGGTTGCTATGCATGAGAATGGGGAATTGCGAGAAGTTTTTAAAGATCAAGGAATTGATACGATTGATGAAGCAAAAGAAAAAGAATCAGGAGATGCCAAAGGTGGCATCTCTAAATCTACTACTAATTTGAGTACAACATTATCCTCCCGACTGGAAAGCCTGATAAATTCTAACGCAGTCATGCTCTTTATGAAGGGAAAACCAGATGAACCAAAGTGTGGTTTCAGCAGGAAGTTAGTTGAAATTCTCCAGCAAGAGAGTGTGCCTTTTGACAGTTTTGACATTCTTACTGATGAAGAAGTCCGTCAAGGGCTTAAGGTTTATTCAAACTGGTCCAGTTATCCCCAGCTGTATATCAAGGGAGAGCTTATTGGGGGATCAGACATTGTATTGGAGATGCAAAAAAGCGGAGAACTTAAAAAAACTTTACATGAGAAAGGGATTCTTCCTGCAGAGACCATTCAAGATCGACTGAAGAAATTGATTGCCTCATCCCCTGTGATGCTCTTCATGAAGGGTACCCCAGATGTACCAAGATGTGGTTTTAGTTCCAGAGTTGCTGATGCCCTTCGACAGGAGGGCCTGAATTTTGGGTTTTTTGATATATTGAGTGATGAGGATGTGAGACAGGGATTGAAGGTATACTCAAATTGGCCAACCTTTCCTCAGCTCTACTACAAAAGTGAGCTGATAGGTGGTCACGACATTGTGATGGAGCTGAAAAATAATGGGGAGCTGAAGTCTACTTTATCTGAGTAGGATTATTATGATTCCATTCTGGTTTTGTGTATTTAGAACAAGTGTGATCGACAATCATACATGGCGATTTTGATCCTGGTGTCAGGACTTTGTGTTTGATAACATTGTAACAATCTAGATGATTACTTTTATATACTGTCGTCAGTGATTTGCTAGTTTTCTGACCCGTCGAAAATTTAAACCTTTTAAATACTTTCGTCAGTGATTCTGAATGCTAGTTTTTAAACCTTTGGAGTCCAAACGGATAATGAGATCATGTATTGCGTACTACCTGTTGAAAACCTCAGTTTGGTGCTGGCTAAGATGCTAATTCGGCAAGTTTGTTGCCTGTTAAAGTTAAGACTTAGGAATCATATCATATCCATTAAAATTGTAGCAGGACACCTTTGGAATGCCATAGGGTAGGAAATGAATTTTTTGGAGTTTTAACATTTATGGGAGACAGTAACATTCACAAACAAAATTTGATTGGAAGAGAATATTTATCTAACATAAAATATTGTTTAGATTTAAAATGAAAATGAATAAAGTTAAATACTTAATTATTGACGTTTTATTTTAAAAGTTAAAATTTAATTGATAGATTAAGTTGAAAAAAATGTTAGACTGAGAGAGGATAATTTAAAATGATTGAATTTTTTTCCCTTTTTGAGGATATCTTAATCATTCCTAAATGTCTTAGTGTAAGCTTGATCACTGCTAAAAATATTAGGGTAATCTTGATATAGAGTCAAGATTGTAAAAAATTAAATTAAGATCGATCAAGATTATATAAATCAAGGGTAATCTTGATATAGAGTCAAGATTGCAAACAATTAAATTAAGATCGATCAAGATTATATAAATGAAGACGAATCAAAATTGTAGAAGTATTAAAAATTAATTCACTTAAAAAGTGGAAAATATCTTCAATTTAATATAGAGTAAGAGTATCAAAATTAAAAATTTAAATAAAATTGGAAGTAAAATTTGTTTTTCCTTTTTTTTTTCTTCCCTTTTCCGAATTTGTAGTTTTAGTTTTCTCAACCTATTATTGTTTACAATTCTTTTTTTATGTAATTACTTGTCACATATATGATTAATTTTAGAATTGTTGGTTTCTAATTTTTTTTTTCCTAAATTATGTTTGTGTGGTTCCAAAAGTTGCTGGTCACACTGTATCTAAGAAAGCTTCTTCCCGCAGCTCCATGAGTTCTTCCTGCACCTCCATATTTTTTTGAAAGTCTAAAGCTATTTATTTAAATGACTAAAATATCTTTCCCGAAATAAATGAAAATTTGGGTGAGAGGTGGTGAAAATAGTGATGCATAGTGTATGCTCGAATTCATGTTCAAATTCGAAGTACTCTTGGAGTTCCTAAACCTTCGTCTTCAAATTCGAAGAGTTCACTTAAGGATATTTGTAGGTAAGGTGTGAGTAAGAGCTTTTAGAAGATATAATACCTCCATTCAAAGAAGCGATCCGATCATTGGAAACATTAACAAATTATTCTTCATAAAGTTAAAAGAATAAACTTTGAATGGATAAGTTTCATGAAGAGGGTGTTGAAGATGTCAAGTTGCATTAGCCATACTTGTCGTTATGTAGAAAAATTATAAATTTATATTGGAGTGGATGAGTGTAGCTGTACTTTGACTTTGAATTGCAATAATATTATTTTCACTGTCCTTCTGAAATTAAGAAACACAAATAATTGCAATTTTGGATTAATTTTAATTATCTTGCATTGTAATAGTAAATTAGTTTTTGACTACGTTTATACTTTAAGATTTTAATATAGTTAACATGTAATGAGTGCAATTGAAGTATTATGTATTATAGTAAGTAATTAACGTGTTGCTTAATTAGATTACCACTTAAACTGTATTTGTATCTAGTAATGTTGTTGAGATAGTGAAGATGAGTGAAAGAGAAAGGTAAATTAAGAGAAATATTATTAATCCATTACAACTTAAACACCTATATGAATTAACAGAGTCTCCTAACTTTAGTTTGGTGGGTGTCCATAAACTGAGAGAGGCATGCCAACAACTTCATTTCAAGTGCTTTGTATTCATCAATCTGCATTTGAAGCTCTAATCTCTCCTTCTTAAGGTTCTTGTTCTCCTCCATAAGTACTTGCTGATTATTTTCTTCTGTGGAAGAACTCGTTGCATTTTCCTCAGAAGAAGACTTTAGGTATGCAGGAAAAACACTTGGCTCGCACTTTTTCCTTGTGATTTCACCCAGCATGTGCCTGCAACCCCTCTGAAATTTCTCGTGCTTGAATTCCCATCTTTTCGATGATATTTTCTTAAATCCCTGTTTTGTAGTTTTCAAAATTCAGAAAAACACCACACACCAAACCAAACCACCTAATATAATCAACAACCCTTTTTCGTCTATACTAAAGATATTGTTGCGTGTTTTCAAGTATTTTGTTTTGGATAACTAAATTATATTATGATTGAAAGTGAATTGGTACTAGATTACGTAGAAGCAGCTCATGCTGAAACATAAAAATATTATTTCCACGTACGTCATCAGGTTAATTAATGTTCATGATTGTCAAAGATTTTGAAAATTCTTTAATCTAATTATGTACAGCATTTAGTCGTTCACAAGAAGCAAGATTTTGTTGACTTTCAAATTAAGTGTGCTCTAATCCAAGTGAAGCAGTAAAGTATGTCTGGTATGACTATTTTGACTTTTAGTTAAAAATAACAGATTTGACCACCATTCTATATAAATATATATACATTGACTTCACCTTCATTTGAATGCATGTGCTTTGATTGTTTTGTTTAACTACGATACTTCCTCCTAATAAAAAAGAAAAAAACCATGACACTTCCTTTTCAATATAGAGCTCATCTTTTGAACGAAGAATTACAGGATAAACAAAGGAAGAAAAAGATTAACCATAACCACAATTTTCTTCTCCAAATATGATCTTTGATCATAATTATCATAATCCTTTTTGATTTCACAAATCTTTGAAAAATAAAAACACTTACTAAAACTAATTTATTGAATTTGTATTTTTTTTTTAAATGTTGTTAAACTTTCTTATTTTTTTACTTAATATGGGATTAAAATTATATATGAATTTCTAACAGTTTTTCATTTAAAGTGAGAGTCTATCTTTCATATTGGTATATTTTTTTGAATGAAAACATTCTCAAATAGAAGTAATTTATTAAAAACACTCTTACTTGTATTATAATTTACAAATTTAACGGAACATACTTGTTTAGAATTCTCTCGAATCAAATAAGAAATGAAGCTAATAGAAGTGAGGTAAACTTACATAGGTGTTCAATTGGCGAATGAAGCTAGAGAAGTTGTTGTGCTTGAAATATCTAGGCAAGGTGAGTTCAGAGAATTCAGCCGGAGACCACACAACAAAGGCAGTTCCTTCTGCATTCCAGGACACAATTTTGGTGATATCTTCAGCCTCACCTTCTTCCAACAAATCATAGGTCTTCAACAGAAATGGTGCTGGGCACCTTTGCCTTGGTGACTGCCCTGCATGTGCATCACCACCTAAACCAAGGTTCAGCTCTAACACATTATCATCAACCATGCTTGCTTATGCTATACTCACTGATTACCTATTCATTTGTGTTGCCTAAACAGGTTCATATTCCACACACTCCTCTTTATATAGCATCTACCTACCACTTGGTAGCTAGAAAAAACCTACTTGTGCTGCCGTGGAAGGTGGACTATTTCCTTTTGGTCGTCTCACTCATTTCTTTTTCTCCTGCTTTCTTTTACTTTCTCTCGCACGTGAGCAAAATAATATTCAAATCAACACATTTTTTCTAGTCATCATTTTCTCTATCTGTTATGTTTTTTTGTGTTAGTCAGAGGAACTTTTATGACTTTGCCATGTGATGGTGATGCGAACATAGCGCCGAATGTAAATTGAAATACAGTGGATCTGCCCAAAACAGAACAAAATATTATTCAAAGGTTTGATTTGTTTGTCATGGACTTCCCATTATTTTATGCTTCAGTGCTAAAATAAGATGTGTTGGTGTATTTTGAAAGTAATGGAGAGTTTGTTAGCTCAATATATATAACTTCTTTCATAAAAAAACTTTCAACAACTTCTCTGTCTTCAGAACAAAGTTTGTAAAGTGATTTCTGGAATTCCAGCACCACCATTTAAAATTTGTTGAAAATTCCAGCTTGAAAGAAATGATAACTATACCATTTTAAAAACAGTTATTGATTAATTTTTAATCTTAATCATTCACTTATAATTATATGGTTTAGAATTATAGTCGTCAATAATATCTATTTTTATTCTATAGTTTATCGTTGAATCATAAAACAACAGATTTGAAAAACCAGAAAGCTGCACATAAAACTACCAGCTATCAAACTAAAAGTCAAAACAAAAAACTTTGTGCACACTGCTTAACATTCTATTGAAATGCAGCAAAGTTTGAAGAACTTCTGAGTAACACACTTCACTTCGAGACATGCTGTATGGAAGATAAAGTTACGAAGCTGAGAAACAAAAGTCAATGGAACCATGAACCAGGGAGTGTTAATAAAAAAATTTCATCTTATTCTCCAATAAATACTTCTGCAAGAGAAACGTTAAAACAAAAATGAAATCATTTTTTATACATTAAAATTAATTTATATGAGTTAATTTAGAAAATCTCTCTTATTGCTTCTTTAATATTTTTAAAATTTTAATTCATGTAAAAACTAGTTTTATCTTCAATTAAGTTTTTTAATATTGTTTTCTTTAAAAGTGTTTTTGGAGTGCGATAGATACCAAAATTGGCATGAAGTGCCGCTAAGACTGACTCACTCGGAAGAACATAGCAAACTCGTCTCCCACTTGTGCATGCAGTTGTGCTCTTCTTATTCCAATTTCCATTTCATGATATAATCATTTTATTATGCATCTACCATCCACTTTTCAATTTGGTGGCACCCACCAAAAGTTTCTTTTTCCATGTTTCTCTTGTGTTTTTTCTTTCCATCACAAATTGTTCTTAGATTTAGTGTTAAACTGTAATCAACTTAATTAAGATGGAAGTATGGTCTAATTAGAAATTGATTTATTTAAAATTACTCATTAGTAAATAATTTGGGCTTCAATATATACATTGATTTTATTTCAGTTAAAACAATTTGATTATAGTTTAAACATGGATGTATGTCACAAAAAATCTCTGACAACGCTATTAAATGATTAGGGTGTGGTAATGAATTTTCAAGGCTTTTTTACTGATTAATTAAGCAATACAAAACTTCTAAGTTGGCCAATTTGGATGGTTGTTAATACTTTCTAAATCCTCTCCTAATCACAGATAATTTCTTCTTCTAAAATACACATATTACATTAAAAAAACATAAAAAGATATGTCCAGACATGTTTTATAATTTCAAAAACATAAAGAAGGATTTCATCCTACACCTAAAACTAGTATATCAAACTACCCATGACTAACAACAACCCCATTCAAAAAGACCTTTAAACTTACAACAACTTCTATTCTTTTTTTTTTTTAAAACTTCGCTTTCTCCTTAACCCTGCGGGTGGTGCTGACTTTCACCTTCCGTCTAACACTTAGGATATTAGAAGAGAAGTGTGTGACTGATAACTTTCACTTTGTTTGAGTAAAATTCTTTTAATCTGAATTTTCTTAAAATATAGTCTCCGGACGACATCTTAACACCTTTTTAATTATAAAAATATTTGACAACACTCAACTTATAGAATATATTTGGATTTGAGAATAGATTTAAAATGGTGAAAAATAGTAGATTTAAGGTCTTATGTAATATGTTTAGATTTTGACGATAGAATTAAAGGGATAGAAAAAAATGAATTTAAGGTAAAAGTATTTATATTTGAACAAATGATTCTAAAAAATGAATGAAAAAGTTTATAAAAAAATTGTAAATGATTATATATATATATATATATATATATATGAATGGTAAAATAATATACTCTTATTGTGGATTGAAAAGTCTATTAGATGTCTCATTCATATAAATAATAATAATATTATTTTATTAATATACTTAATAATAATAATAGTATTATTATTATTAACCTTTTTTATTTTATTAATTTTATTAATATTTTTTTAATTATTATTAAAATTAAAATTATTATTATTATTATTATTTGTAATAATAGATATGTATCATTTAAATAAAATTTGTAAAGAAATAATGTTAAATGTTTAATAAAATAAATATGTATCCTTTGGTAATTATCTTAAATTGGGCTCTATATTATAAATTTTTAGAAAAACTTAGTAAACTTTAATTTTAAGGCAACATTAAAAATCAACATCCAACATTAATATATTTTACACAAAAGGTGACTACATAGGAAACAATTATAACTAGCTCCATGAAAGGATTATAACTATTGAAGTGATTCCTTGAAATATTAATATGCCAATAAAACTCATAATATCAAGATAAATGCAAATCATTATGACATCACATGACCAACAATATTTGCTTATAGAATTGAACCCGCGTCATTTTCATTCTCCATGGTTTAGGAAGACTCTATCAACTCGTCTTATAATTTTCATGGAATTGAAATGAGATTACTATATACAAGTTGTAACCCTAGCTATGTTACCACTACAACTTATATTAATTATATTATATGCAGCATTCTGTTATGTTACAAAAGAGTTGAGTTTCTCGAAATAGATAATTCTGTAATTCATTAATAACACTCCAGTTACAAAAGATAATACATAATCATAGAGATAGTATAAGAAAGAAAGCACGACAGTGGGTCAACTTATTATTATTATTATTATTATTATTATTATTATTATTATTATATATATATTGCACTTAGATTAATTTCCAAGTCTCATTTTTGTCCTCACTTGGCGTTATCAGATAATCCATATTACACTTAGATTAGTTTCCAAGTTCATTTGTTTTTATTTTACTTTTAACACATTTTTAATGGATTATTTTAAAATAAATTCAACATTTCTTTTCTTTACTTTTTTTTATGAATTTTATTTCAAAACTTTAGTCATAACTAAAAATGAAATCAAAAACTTTTTTTTCTTTATTTAAAAATGACAAAATATGATAAAAACACAATTCTTTAATTTTAATTTTTTTATTTGAAATTCTATTTTGAAATAATTTTATTTGCCCAAATAAAATTGGATGTTGATAGATCTATCACTCATCACATACATCTAGGATGGAAAAACACATTTGGAATCGTATTCTTTCCTATGTATTTTAAACCTACACCTCAATATAATTTTAAACTTTATAATGTACAGTTTGGTAACATAAAAGTTAGATTTTGATATTCGAGAATGTAAAATCCAGAATACAAAATATTTATTATGAAAAGTACCATCCAAAGTGGGTACTAAGTGGTAGAATAATAATTTCAATCACATTTATATAATGAAATTTTAAAATTGATATTTTTGATGAGAGATAAAATTGACAATTTTTGTCTCTTCTTTTATCGAGACTATTCATTTTAATTTTGGTATATAACTTTATTCTCCCAAAAGATTAACTTTAGGAGATAGATATGTATTCAATTTCATTATTCAAAAACTTAGTTTTTCAAAAAAACACATACCCTATGCAATGTACAATCTTTAATACATTAACATAGTTCATATTATAAATTCCATAATGTATTTTCGATTAAAAAAAGCATATCAGATTGTGTAACCTAGAATATATTAATATATTTTGGATTGTAGATATTAGAATGTATTTTCCAAATTCATAAATACATGTCTTAGAATGTATTTTTTTAAGAAAAATCTTGTCATTTCACTCCCTCGTAAGGTGCAAGTTTAAAAACATGGGATGAAGAATACAATGTCCAAAAACATTAAATGGTAACCAATACCCAACTTGGAGGAAACCCTAAAAAGGAATCAATAATGGGCCTATACTGTCTTTATAATATTATGAGAGGCTCTTCCTACATGTCCATGATATCATCCTACACCTCCATACCATACACGAAAAGGCCATTTATCCCTAAAATTAAATTTAAAACCAAAAATCATCCTTCACCTTCAAATCGAATCCCTACATCTTCTGCCTTCACATTTCCCCTTCGTGCTCCATTGCCTTCACATTTTGAATGCACAACACCATTATCCTTACAAATTGGTAGTTGTTAGTGACGCATCCCGACACCTCTCTATTTGAAATTGAAGCATCCAAAGTAAGGTTTCTTTTGTGTATTTTTCTTTTTCTTTTATAAAAGGTGGGTGTTCGGAGCAGCGGTAGAGTTTTTATTTTCCATTTTTTATAAGCTTTTGAATTCTATAATTTGAAAGGTATAAGTTTTTTTTCAATGAATTTCGAGAGAATCCAACATGCTTCCCGATTATATAATGCAAAAACAATTCCAAAACACTAGTACCTTCCGTATTTTGTAGTCCAAAAGTCATTAAAAAATCTTTTACATTTTCGATTCTACAATTCCGAAACTTAAAAAATTATATAAATGCTTTCGAGTCCAAACTTCCTAAGTCAAATAAAAAAACTCCAAAATATACCTATAAATCTTTTAAAATTCTTCAGTACTGATTGCCAATATGCTTTAAACCTATTTCTTTTATCAAAGAACATTTCGATCTTTTTCTAAAGGTTAATTTTGAAATTATAAAAGGTGTTGAGGTGCAGGCTCGTATTATGGAGGTGCAGGAAGAAGCTAACATCATCCACTGATCCAACTCAGTCTAAATTTGATTAGATCAATTGAGGCTTTGAAATTAGACTTAAACGCATTTTTTAAGAGAGGAATTATTTTTTCATCCCAATACTCTCGTCCTCCGTCTCTATAGTTCACTGAAAAATACAAATATGATAAATAGTAAAAAATGAGAATATCTTTTACCCCTTCGCCTCCTTAACCACTCTTATTCATTTTGATTCACTAGCATCCGGTTCATCTGTTTTTCACCTTCACTGTCAACAAAAGCGTTTGTGTATGTGGATGAGACTGTGGAACGTGGAAGAGAAGTTGTTTTAATCTGAATTAAAGGTTTAAACAAGTGAAAGATAAGAAATTTGTTATGTTTATTAACAATTTGTGAGTGATATTGATGATTAGAGTAGTTAATTTGATGTTTGGATTGTCCTTAACGGTGGATCTACATCAGAAAAGATGAATTTGGTATAAACCGGATGTCTCGTTTATATTTTGGAAAAAAATTATAAACTTTCCTAAATTGAAATAAAATGACGGAATGAAAGAATTGGGTCGGGGAAGGACAAAAATGTCTGCCCACAAACTTGGCATCATCTTATGAAAGTTCTGCATTATCAATTAGATTTAATACAACTTTTACTTAGTCTTCAAGCACAATGTAAACAAGCATACACTGAATTTTCTCTAATATATAGTTTGAATAAATTTGACAATACCTGGTATATACACATAAAAGTTATAACCATCTTGTCTTTTAAACAAATACTATCCTAAAATAATAATATTTGTCTTAAAATATTATATTTTATCCTAACCTAAAATTATTTGCAAATTAAACTAAGTAATTGCTCTATTCATTGACCTAAAACTGAATGACTGTTCTAAATATTGACCTAAACTAAGTATTGGTCCTAAAAGAAAAAAAAAACTAAATACAACTATGACACAAATTAGAAACATTTATGTTGTATACCAACTTTCACATTGAAAATGCAAAATGAATGAGGAATTTCTTTTCAAAATAAAGAAGATGGTGGTTTTTTTGTGATGTGAAGGCACAAAGAGTGAGTGAGAGAGAGAGAGGGAGTGTGATAAGAAGGGAGAGATAATTTAGGGACTCGTGGAATGTGAAGAAAAACAATTACGAAGTGATAACTTAGGAGAGTTGATTTATTAGTACTAAAATACCTAAAAAAAAATATGTGGTTTGGATAGAAAAATTTTAAAATTATTAAGAGAATAATTAAGATAATTTTTTGTCCACACTAATAAAATTATTATTATTTATTTATATAAATATGATTTTATTAGTAAATTTTGATATGAATCATCCTTTGATAAATATCTATTAAAGATTATAATTATTTCTCTATGTTTGTTTGAATTTTCTTTGAAACTATTTTTATGGTAAATATTGACTAATTTATTTTAGAAAAACTTATAATAAAATTACTTTTATATGTAATATTTTAATATTTAGTGATCGTTGAAATACTTTATTTAAATATAAAATTTAAAACTTAATAAATTTAAATAATTTTTTTGTCTAATATTGTGGGAGTCGCTCTCTTCATTTGTTTGTTTTAAAAAAGTACAAAGGATTACCATCAAACATCATGTTACATGAGGCAAGTATGTGTTACCCATTCAAGGATTTCCATTTATTTCCACTCTAATTTTTTAAATATGAATGCCCACTATATGTATCTAAACAGTAAAAAATATGGCTGGTGAGTAAGAACATGTCTAGTAAAACATTTCAGGTAAATTGTAAATGAAATTTTCATAAAATCATTTTATGTGATTAATAAGTTAACTTTTCTCTAATAACTTTTAGTCTATTTTAATAAGTTATTTATATACGTCTTATATACTCCGACAATTCTATTGACCATGTGATCATCTGTCCCGCCAGGTTAGGTTTGGATAATATCCGGGCTATCGGATAGTCGGTTCTCACTATCACCTCACGATTCTGGAAATACGGGCGCATCCTTCTCGCTGTGATTACCAAGGCCAGAGCCACTTTTTCGATTATTTGATACCTCGTTTCTGCTTCCTGCAGGGTTTTGCTGGTAAAGTACACGGGTCGCTGTTCTCCTTCTATCTCTTGGACCAAGGCTGCGCTAATCGCGTCTTTCGATACTGATAAGTAAACGATGATGGGCTGGTCCAGATGAGGCTTTTGTATTACCGGTGGTGATGCGAGAAATGTTTTCAACTGGAGAAAGGCATCTTCACACTGATCGTCCCATTTGAACCGGGATGCTTTTTTTAGTAAACTCATGATGGCCCTGATCTTATCGGCCATCTTTGGCATGAATCGTAACAAAGCGACTACTCTTCCCACTAGGTGCTGCACTTCTTTGACGGTTTTCGGGCTCTGCATCTCCATTATTGCCTGACACTTGTCGGGGTTTGCTTCAATTCCCCTGCTGGTCAATATGAATCTGAGGAACTTTCCGCCCTCAACTCTGAAAACACATTTGTTAGGGTTCAACCGTATTCCAACCGCTTTGAGTGCTTGAAAAACTTGGTGTAAGTCCTCAACATGTTGGTCGCATGAGGAAGACTTGACAATCATGTCGTCCACATATATCTCTACATTTCGGCCTATTAGCTGCTTGAATATTTTGTCCATGAGCCTCTGGTAAGTTGCCCTAGCGTTTTTTAGCCCAAAGGGCATAACCTCGTATACGTAGTTGGCATCATCGGTCATGAAGGCAATTTTGTTTATATCAGGCAGATGCATGCTAATTTGATTATAACCCGAAAAGGCGTCGAGGAAACTCATATACTTGTGCCCAGCTGCGTCATCCACCAGGCGATCAATGCTCGGCGGGGGATAGGAGTCTTTCGGGCATGCCTTGTTCAAGTCAGTGTAATCTGTGCCCATTCTCCATTTCCCATTTGACTTTTTAACTAACACAACATTTGCCAACCAAGTGGTATAATGTGCCTCTCGAACAAATTTTGCCTGTAGCAACTTTTTTGTTTCTTCACGGGCGGCCGCCCTTTTTTCTTCTCCCAACTTTCTCTTTTTCTGGGCGACAGGTCTCGCATCTCTGAACGTTGATAACTTGTGGGTCATGACGGATGAGTCAACGCCCGGCATGTCTGCGGTTGTCCACTTGAAGGCGTCACCATTCGCCTGCAGGGTTGCACTGAGCTTCTTGGCATCTTCCATGGATAGAGATATTCCCATTCTGGTCGTCTTGCAGTCTCCCCTGAGCGGGATGTGCCGAATTTCTTCTTTGGGCTCTACCCTGACCTCTTTTGTTCTGGGGTCTAATTCAGTGACAACCACCACATGGATCCTTTTAGAAACTCTCTGTTCTGTTCTCAGGGCCTCGCTTCGATGCTCGACCCTTAGGCTCGTCGCGTAACATTTCCGGGCTGTCTTCTGGTCTACATGGACCGTAATGATGTCACCGGCCCGAGAGGGGAACTTTATAACAAGGTGAGGCGTTGACACTATTGCCCCTAAGAGGTTCAATGATGGCCTTCCCAAAAGTACATTATACGACGTGTCTGCGTCTACTAGCAGATATCGGATTTTAATCGTTTTTTATTTGGATTCCCCCTCTTCTCCAAATTTGGTAAATAGGTCGATGTAACCTTTGGTATCAACTCGTTCTCCCGAGAACCCTACGATTTGGTCTTCGTACGGCTGTATCTCGCTGTCT
>Ga0099824_1000162_pt1 | contig 60924 bp, 46 predicted proteins | sample SiratrowhiteBW_FD_76837 | JGI IMG/M metagenome (GOLD analysis project Ga0099824, IMG submission 76837) | Root nodule microbial communities of legume samples collected from California, USA - Siratro white BW | ecosystem: Host-associated > Plants > Roots > Nodule | place: USA: California... | reverse complement strand
TATATATATATATATATATATATATATATATATATATATATATATATATATATATATATATATATATATTTCCGTCTTATGAACAATTTCTCAAGAAATCGAAGAAATAGAATTATACATAAATATTTTATGTGATAACATTTTTAGTTCTCCTATGATAGTTTTCACTCATTTTAATATAACACATGTTAAGAGTGTATTGAGCAAGCAAGTTTGTATTATATTTTGGATAAATTCCTGACAAGCTTTTAAGTAAATTCTTCATTATCTGAAAAAATCAATTGAAAGAATTTTAGTTTGAAATGGAATTAGACACATGTAGAGACAATGTTATAGAGCGTTATGTTGACTTAGATTATGTTAAGTGTTTGGACAGCAAAAAGTCTATCATGGATTATGTATTTATTGCATATGACATTATAATCAGTTGGAAGGTCAATTTATAGATAATAATGGCTTTGTTAACTACCATCAATGGTTGAGGGGTCTAGCCAAATAGTTGAAGACGAAAGGACAACTTGTCGTTGACTATTGTGAAAACAACATTGCTATACAATTATCTAAGAACCAAGTCTACCATCAAAGAATGAAAAACTTTGGCATAAAGTTGCATTTTGTAAGAGAGGAGATTGTTTGAAGGTTTATAAAGGTGATGAAGTTTTTAACACATCATAATCCTTTTTATATGATTAAGAAAGTTCAACCAAGTAGCACATTCTTTCATTGCTTAGATTTATCCAGTTGATTAGAGATTAAGTTTGTAATAGACCTAAGGACAAGTAGTGATTCTCGCTCAAAATATTTGTGTCAAACTAGGATGGAGATTTATGAGGATTAGTTTAGTAAAATCTTGTTAAGTTTTCTAGTTTGTTTGATTGTTCTAGATCATCTAACGGTTTGAGATTGTCTAATGGTTCAAGATTATCTTATGGTTCAAGTGTGTCTATCTTGACTAGTGTGTTTATCTTCACCAATGTATCTATCTTTTAAGAGCATCAGACGAAACAAATTATTTTCTTACATCAAACCTTAATTTCCTTTTAAGACTTGTATCATCTAAAAAGTCAATCTAAGTGACGTTTCAAGCATAATAGTGGAAGCATTATTCATGTGTTTTCTCTCCTAGTTTAGATGTGATTTATAGAAGCTAGTTATGGTAGTTATGTGGTATAAATAGGAAATATGTTAACAATTTTGTCAACTGAGAGTTTTTGTTGAACTGTATAATAGAAAGTTGTTCCTTAAGCAAGAGTTCACCGAAAAAGAAACTTCAAGTTGTAATCTCTATTTGATAGTGAATTTTTTTATGAAGGTGGATTGAAATTTGTTACCATTTCAATTGAACCACATTATTTCTTTTTTGTGTATTATTCTTTTTCCTTCTTTAATCTACCTTCTAACTATTTTGTTTAGTGAATCTTTGTTATTTTCTTTTTATCATTTGTGTGGTAGACACTAATGCAGTGAATTTGTGAAAAAAATTCATCAAAACATATTTATTTCAATAAGTGTTATTAAAAAAGTAAAGTGTAAAGCATGAATATTCTTCATCTGTCAGATGTAAGCTTTCCTTTGAAGCATCAGATCATGTAAGACTCAAGTACTTCATTTGTCAGATGATATAACACCTTGTTGTCCTTACTTTGTCTAAGTCAATTTTTCTTTTCGAATATTATATATGCTTGTTTGTGTTTCTAGAGAATGTCTTCTTTCACAAGATCTCAAAAGCTCAATTCAACATCAAAGGTCTCATAGAAGATGAGCATGAAGTTTAGGATTTAGAAAGTAGGGTTGTTGTATCCTCAGGGAATAGAAAGTCTTTAGATAGTTAATGTTTCTTTTGTCAATAATGGCAAATATACAAAGATAAAGTTGCACATTAAAATTGTAAATAAACAAGAATGATAGAAGATAAATGGAGACAAATGTTGGACTTGTATTAACATCAAGCATTGGGATTAAAATAAAACTTAAACATATCTACATTCCCTATTCACATTTACAATTGATAATTATTTCCTTTTTCTATTGCTCAACCAAACTCTAGTTTGCAAATATTATACAGTGTAAATATAGAACATAGAAACTAGATTTTTGTAACATGCATTAGGGATAGAACTAGGGTTCGGTGTGCCTAGTGTAAGAGTTAAGGTTTGGCGTGCCTAGGGTTAGATCTAGGGTTTGGCGTGCCTAGGGTTAGTTAATCCACGTGGCACATCTAATTGGAGAGGCTTGAAACTTGTGCAACACGCTAAACATTTCCACATGGCAGCACTTGATTGGAGAGGGGTGAAGTTCGTGCAACATGTTAGGGTTAGGATAATTGGCATGTTAGTATTGGCGTGTGTGCGTGTGTACGTGTGCGTGCGTGCATATGTGTGTGTGTGTGTGTGTGCATGTGTGTGTGTTTGTGTATACGTGCGCGTGTGTGTTTGTGTGTTTTTTTTTACATGTTCATTTCTTTACTCATTTTATATTACACAAAAGAGTATACATTCCATTCTCTCTACTTATAATCATACATAGTTCCTTCTCACTTTAATTATACACTATGCATCTTGTCTAATATTATCTTCATTTAGAAGATAGAAACAAGCAAAACACAGGATTATTGTAGCTATTGGTGGCATAAAAAAGTTTTCAACTACAACTCCATCCAATACTAAGGTCGTCTCTAAACTATGAATGAAATGCATGGTGAAATGCTCACTCACTCCCTCTGAATGTAACTTAGTTTTCCATCACATTGGTGCTCCAACCATTACCATAAATGTATATCGAGATGTCAATAGTGAATGAGTTGTGATAGTTAGAAACATCCATTGAACTCTTGTTGTTATATTTATATGTATTAAAGGAATAAAAGGTAGAAAAGTGAGATATACATACATTAAAATAATATTGCATTAAAACAATAAAAGAAATAGATAAAACAAATTTATCATGTAATCCAATTTTAATAACTGCAAAAGAAATATATTCATAAGATTATTGGCTTCACATTAAAAATCCAGATTTATTCAGATTATTTGAAAACAATTGTTCATATGAAAGTTTTTGAAATAATATTATTACTACTACTAACAATTTCATCTCATTAATCCTTATCCTTTTTTTGCATTCCATGTATTTGACAAAAATTCACAGAAGTATTTAATTTGTTTTTGTATAATTTTATTTTATTGCACACCAATCAAAAATATGAAATTATTCTTTAGTCTAATTTTGTTATAATTGTGATTATTATTGTGTATTGCACAACTCCTTTGGGAGAGAACGATATTTATTAACTATTAGGTTTGTGACTAGTGCACTTGCCAATGGAAGAAAAATAAAAGTCTAACACCGAACACTTCTTTTTAAACTTGGACTTTCTCTTCAGCTTAAGATATTTGGTTTGCATATGCCAAGTTTCTTGCATTCATAACAAACAATAACCTATGAATCTTCATTGTTTCTTTGCAGATGAGGCCTTCCTTTCTCGCGTAAGCATCTACTTAAATTTTGGGACATAAGTGATATTTGTTACGGGTTGACCTTTTAGAATTAACTTTATCATAGTCTACTTTTAGAATTAACCTTATCATATTTCGGGACATGCTTAAATTTCGCTTAAGCATCTACTTTTTTCCTCTCAAGCTTTGAGAGCTTTAGTCTCTTTCCTCCTGATAGGAACATACTTGAATTTAGATTGAAGACATCTGTTAGATGAAGTTGATGTTTTATTCAGGCTTGATCTTGTAGGTGCACTTCATGTACTCTTATAATTCCCAAATCTCATTGCATGTGAGCTTCTTTAAGTCTTAGACCTCTATGATGACCATTGTTTTGGGTTCCTATACCTTGGGCATGCTACCGAGTAACTTCAAATTGATTTAAGCTTTGGAGATGCTTTGTCCCAAAGCTTCTAGACCATTAAGGAGGACCAACATTCTTTCAAACATATAATCTATGCTTTCACCTTCCTTCATGGTGAAAGATTCGTATTGGAGTGTAAGGGTGACAAGTTTTCTAAGTCAAACATCTTCATTTGCTTTATAGTTGATTACTAAAGAGTCCCAGATCCCCTTGGAAGTCTTTAACCTGAAAATACTTTTATCTTCATTTTTAAATTAAGGATAGATATGTGTACATGAATTTGTTGTTTAATTGTAAATGTTTAAACTCTTATTCTTCCAAGTCTTCTTTCAAGATATGATATAAATGTCACCTTGAGTAATGATTTGCCACAACTGATAGTTTAGACTTAATGTACATCTCCATGAAATTTTCTAGTAAGGAAATTTTTCTTCTAGAAACACTAGAGATATGGAGAGGAAAACTCCTTCGGCGATAGGATGTGGCTCCATTCCTACCATTACTATTTGATCTTTTCCTCTAGCAGACGTTAAGTGCTCAACCCTTTAGAGGTCGAGCTCTAATACCAAATGTGAAAACATGCGAAATCAAGAAGGGAGGGTTGAATTGTGTTCTAAAACCTTTTTGTAAATTTTGCAATTATTGTCTGATGATTGCACAGTTAGAAGATAAGTTTTAACTTGACATACGATCTATCAAAGACCTTTGAAAACTTAGTTTCAAAATTCCCCTTCTTAAGTTAGAACATATAATGTGCAATCTTAATAAGATCTTTGAAAAAAGAATTTACTCTTAGGTTTTTATACTAGTTTGTCTAATCAAGTAGATTGATAACTCTCATTTTCTTCATACTTTTCTAGACTCATTTCATCTCTTTAAGATTTCTTTTGTTCTTATTTGTTGTTTTTAGTATAGATTTGAAATTTCTGGAATGAATAAAGATTAAAATAAAATCTTGTATGAAAACTGCATTTTATAGTTGAAATTTTACATAGATCGTCTAATTGGATGAATTGTTAATTTTTGTAGACCTTTGGATATTATTTGTGTTGCAAAAGATTCTTTTCTTTATGTGTTTTGATGAATAATTTTGAAAAATGAAGATTAGAGTCTCAAACTTGTAGAATGGACTATTAGACGATCAAAGTTAACAATTTTCATTAAACAGTCAAAGTCAACATTTTTGTAAGAAGGTCAAAGGTAACTATGTAATTTCACAAGAGGCACTTATGTGGGCCCATTTTGACTTCTTTGACCTTCATTTTGACTCATGAAAAATGTTATATATAGGATATTTGAAACAAGTTTAAGACACAACAGATCACTTTAGTTTAGTTTAGTTTCCAATTTTTAGTTGAATGCTCTATTTTTAGTTGTTCATGAATGAAATTTTACTCTGTTGTTTCTAGTTCTTTTCTTCTCTTCTCTCTTCTCTTGCTCGCGATTCAATTTCTTTCACTTTGATTTCAATTATGCAATTTTGTTATGTTTCTTGCTTTTGAAATGAAGATTTCTATCCTGGGTTTAATCAATTTCGCTTTCTATTCTTGCTAGCTCTCAGTTTCCAGATTTTGATCAAAAGTTTGATAACCTTGAACGAGTAACTGATTGGTCATCAGTTCTTCATATTCAAAGAAATCAGATATGATCTTCTTCGCATGTAATAATAAAGAGAAATTGACCATAGTTAAAGATATTAGTTCTTCATTTTCTAGGTTATGTTTGTCATTCTTTGTTTTTACAATTTTATTCCATAGGAGTTTTATGTTCATGCAAAAAGGATAGAAAATATGCAAGTGTTTTGTTTATAACTTATTTACTAGTTCATTTAGAGGGAGAACTTATAATTGTATATCTTCACTTTTTTTAAGTGAAGTCTCTAAAGTAAGGAGCATATATTTCATATTCTATATGTTGAGGTTGAACCTTATAATATAAATAGTTTTTTACTGTATAGCCTAGAGAGGGATTTATACTTCATCGAGAGAGACGTTATATACTCGGTACTTAATCTCAAGGCGAGATTAATATATAGTCTAAAGAGACTTTGTGTACTTAGCTTAGAAAGACATAATGTACTCGGATAGCCAATAGTAACTTTTTGTACTCGCTATAAGCTAAAAGTGACAATGATAATACTTATAATATTTCAAGATTAGTGGAATCATTGTGGTTTGCAAAAAGGAATTAGATGTAATCCAAGTTTGGGTGAGCTAGTATCGAAATTGAGTAAATGTTTTTATTATTTATCACATGTTTCATTAGTTCTTGCTCACCTCTTTAAAACTTTTTGAAAACACTATGAATGATATTTATAAACCATTAGAGGACTTTTTTACATTTTTTGATAACTTGCTTTGTGAAAAAAAAAATTCCAACTCTTTAAGTTTTATTCCCCTTTCATTTCTATAGCTAATTTTTTCATTCACTTGGTTTGGAACCGGTATAAATAAGGATCAGGACGAGCTTGTTGAAGAAAGAGAAGAAGAGTAAACACAAGAAGCATGACAAAGAAGAATAAAGAAGAAGAAATAAAAGGGAAATTCCAAGGAAGACAAACAAAAGGAAGACTCCAAAGGTTTGAAAGAGGAGATTGAAGGACTTGTACATGAGTAGTTTCTTAATCTTTAGAGGAACTTGAGTTAGTACTTCATGCTTGAACTTGAGAGAGAGCTTGGACAAAATTTATGCACTCTTGAAGTTTAAAAATGTCTTTCTGAAGCTTCTAGACTACCACCTATAACTCTCAAGTGCGTATAAGGCAATTTGACTCTTCCACTTAACCCTTCAAGCTTTTAAGAGTCTTCTTGTGACCATTGGAGAGTTGATAGGTGCTAAAATGTGATTTCTCCAATAGTCATCATTGCTTTTATAAGTTTTATAATTACATCTCACAAGATTCAAGGAACTACCTATGTGCATTCCTTGATTTCAAGGGATTAAGATGTACTAATCATGTTTAATAAAGTTAACTCTTGATTATGAAAGTTAACTCCATTTTCTTATCCATTTCACTCCTTTGCACTAGCTCACCTTTTATATAAGGGAGTCTCTTCCATTTGTAAACACACCTTTGAAGAGTGAATGAAATTCTCCTTTGTGAGTTCACTTTGAGAATGCTCTACTCTTGTTTTGGTTCTTATCTTGAAAAGATTTCTCAAGTGATGAATTTTCTTACACTTACCCTTTGGTTCTTAAACAAAATTCCTCATGTTCTTCTCCATTCCTCAGTCTTAATCCATTTTTGTTTTCATTTCTTTACTTTTTCTTGGTTTCTCCTTTGAAACCAATACAAATAAAATAGGAATGGGTTTACATGTTTTTGGTATTAATGCTTCAAAAATTAGAGTTTCTCTTATCCAATACCTCTTTAGTTGATAAAGAATCTTCCAACCTTCTCAAGTTTACATCAAGAGCTAAGTTTATTAAAACTCATAATTTACACTTGTCTAAAACCACTAGGTTATCTCTTTGTAAATAGTTTTATCATAACAAATATAAACATAATATCTTATATAATGTTTATGAACCTTCTAATGTGTATTCAATGAAGTAGAGATTCTATCAAACTTTTTGAGAGTATATGATTCAAGCAAGACAATTTAGTATGTTTCAATCATACTTGATGAATCTAAGCACACATTAAAGCCATAATAATACAAACTTTTGTATATAAAATTAGTTATATTAGATTTGAAGCAATATTCAAGTTAAAAATTAAAATTCCTTGTATTATCAAATTCATGTCTCTTTTCTTTGTATTGTCTCATAAACTCATTTTGATTGAGATGTAATTGACTTGACTGAGATTGAGATAATGTTTGTTTGGTTGAGGTTTGAATGTCATAATCTCAATATTATTTTTTGACAAATGTTGACAAAAATTTCTTTCAAAATAAAAATAATTATGTTTATTTTCCAGCTCACATTATTGAACTTATTTCATTATTGATGTAGGCATATTTATTTCCCAACCAACATTAGTCACGTTTCTATTTATTATAACATCTCATATTTTTCATATAATAGAAACTATATCACACATAAATTCTATAATAGACATATGTATGGATATCTATACATTTATTCTGGTATTTCAAAATAAAACTCTTCACATATGATTCAATAGAAATATCTTGGTATAATTATAAAATAAAATAAATTTTCTCTATCAACTTACTAAGGAGACACACCATCCGCCAAATCCTTTGCTCACGTGTAATACACTATCATCGCAAATTTAAAGACAAAACAAACACTAAACTAAAATAAGGGTAAGCTAGAGAGTTTTTAAAAAAAGTGTATATTAATAAATTAAATTTTTATCTCAACCAAACTACAACAAACTAGGTTGTCATAATTCATCTCATACTTCACATTATCATTAACACATCACACTCATGTAACAGGGTTAATCCATATAATCTGCTCCAATTGGGTTTTTTTTTTCACACTGTAGCTTAGTCACATGAACTTGTTAACCCATATGAGCTAGTCCAATCGATTCTTTTTCACAATGTAGCGTAGTCATATAAACCTGTTAACCAATATGAACTGGTCTAATCGGTTCTTTTCCACACTGTAGTGCAGTCATATGAACCTATTAATGCATATGATCTGGTCCAATCGGTTCTTTCTCACATCGTGACACAGTCCTATGAACCTCCTTCGACTCTTAACACCCTGGTAATCTTTTATCTAAATGATTCCAATGTGTCAATATACTTTCTTAGATCAAATCCACAAACAATGTACATCCTAACAATCTCAACACGAGTATATCTTTTTTTGAAAATATTATGTTTCAATCACCATTCCATATCATTTACAAATATTGATACTATATCGTACCATATATAAATATTTATTCAATTTAATCTTAATACATTTCCTGTAATCTTCTTTTTCATTCTCGTCCAAAATCAACCGTTAAAAATAGTGTTTTTTATCTTTTAATTGTATAAATTCAGTATAAAAAAAATTCAAAACGAGAAAGAGAAATAAATAACCTGCCTCAGTAAAACCCCGAATAGCCGTGAGAAGTGATAGTGAAAACACTGTGTCTATAATACTTGTTAATTCATGTCATGTGTCAATATAATAATTTATGAAATTCTTGATATTAGTGGCTTCATATGCCTCATAGCTCAGATTTCTAAGGCAGTCAATATTGTTTGTTTGAAAATGAGGATGTGCCTCTGAACCTTCCTGCTAAGTGGAATCAAATTTAGTGACATTTGATACATTCATATTCTTCAAAATTTATAGTACCATTCCACAGTCATTTTTATTAATTTTTATTTAATAATTTAATTTATATTCTAACTAAATAACTTAACTTAATATTTTATTATTATTTGAAGTTGTCAAATGATTATATAAGAGAATTTATGTTGTAAATTTTTTTTCCAATGTTAATACCGTGATTAACTTTTTAATAAGAACCTATCCTTTGCTATAGAAAAATAAAATTACATTTGGGTACATATTTTAATAAAAAGTTTAATGTCACTTTTGGTTTTAATATTTATCATTCAATTTTTTTTGTTAGATTTCAATAATAACTCAATTTGATGCTTCTGTTAGATTTGATTTGACGTAAGCCATATTTTTAAATAAATAACAAAATTAGATACCAGGTAATCAAACCGTCATGAGAAGGTACTATAATAGGACTACTTCATATGCCTTTGTTAATAATATTGTTGATATAGAGGATAGACCCGTGTCATAAACCTAATTATGACATCTCATTCAATAATGTTTTTCCTTTTTTTTTTCTCTGTTACACTGTTAAACATGAGGATTAATTATTTATAATCCTCAAATCCTATATTCTGATTAAATCTAACAATTAAAAATTACTTATATTGTTAATAGTTTTACTACTGTTAGTTGGTCATAAGAACTTAATCCTCCTCCACTCAGCTCTATTTGATTTTACAAATTTTTGGGAAAGTTAGTTGGCCTATGATACGCAAATTTTATGTCAAGATTTCTATATTCTCCTTATTAACCTTTTAAATTAAATTGAAATATATATATATATATATATATATATATATATATATATATATATTTAAATTTTACGATATAGTTTAAATAGAGATTATTTAATGTCAGAAAATATCACTATATTATTATTTAATTTAAAAGCTTAATAATAAAGATAAAAATTACTGTACTTTTGAAGAATAATTTTAAGATGCTATAAGAAAAGTATTGTATTAAGAAATTATGAATAATTTTACTAAAACCGTAGAGATTAATCATTTTTAATTCATTTATTTACTACTTAAATAATAATAAAAACATAACTAAACTTATATAGTGTTATATAATATATAACAAAATATTAAGAATAATATAATAATTTGTTTGGTAGAGTAGTAGAAGAAAACGTAAAAAGTATACAGGTAAGAAAAGAAAATATTAAGAATAAAATTAAAAATAACTGTTATTGCATTAAAAAATAATAATAATATTAATAAAATAATAATAATAATAATAATGTGTTTGGTAGAGTGGTAGAAAAAAAGTACAAAATATACAGGTAAGAAAAGAAAATATTAAGAATAAAATTAAAAAAAACGGTTATTTCAAGAATGAATAATAATAATAATAATAAAATAATAATAATAATGTGTTTGGTAGAGTGGTAGAAGAAAACGTACAAAATATACAGGTATGAAAGGAAAATATTAAAAGTAAAATTAAAATAACAGTTATTTCATTAAAAATGAATAATAATAATAATAATAATAATAATAATAATAATAATAATATTATGTTTGGTAGAGTGGTAGAAGAAAACGTATAAAATATACAGGTATGAAAGGAAAATATTAAAAATAAACTTAAAAATAACAGTTATTTCATTAAAAATGAATAATAATAATAATAATAATAATAATAATAATAATAATAATAATAATGTGTTTGTTAAAATGATAGAAGAAAACGTAAAAAATATACAGGTAAGAAAATAAAATACTAAGAATAAAATTAAAAATAACGATTATTTTATTAAAAATGAATAATAATAATAATAATAATAACAATAATAATAATAATAATAATAATAATAATAATAATAATAATAATAATAATGTGGAATTGTGTATATACATAATACAAATAAAGAAAAGATGCTTTTTTATTGAAAGGCAATAATACAGTAAAAACAGTATAAAGAAAAACCATTTTAAAGATTATTTAAACTTACAAGTAAATATTATTTATTAATATTATTTACTTTCTTATTATAATATAACAAAACTATAAAGAATACCGTAGCAAAAGGGAATGAGATGGCTTATGGATTGTGTAAAATCACATGACCTGTTAAAAGTTTTCTAAATCCAATAATAAATGGGAGTCTAAATTTCTCAACTTCCATCTTAAATTCCAGAAACTAATGATGGAAATGGATGGGCTAAACTGTTTCGTATTTATCAGTGAAGTACTGATGCATCAAACTTCATCATTCACTGATGTGACAATGCAAAACGACTCTGCATGCAAAAGTTTTTCTTAGCCCCATTCGTTAGCCCATAATGGCTTTGAGAATCTCCCAACATACAGATTAATTAGTGCTGTCTATTTTTTATTTTAACTGCTTCAAAGATGGACCACTTTGCATCATGTGCCTCATGTGGCATGAGGTAACCCATAGTTTGTGGTGTAATTAGTTTTATATTATGATTGTAAGAGAAATCTGATGGGTCAGTTTATTATGACAGAAGATGTTAAACTAATGCTGCTAAAGTACAAAAGAATCTGAATCAGGATAGGTGGGGAGTGATGGTTCAGAAATCCTATCTTTCATCATCAATGAGACTACAACATCATGGTAGAGTAAAGCCATAACTAGCTAGTGATTCCCGTGACACTTCTCTCTGCACAAAAGTTTACAACCCCTTCCTTACCCTTCTCAACCCCTTTTTTATGTATTTCTCTTTTACAATAATCTGCCAAACAAAACCTCTGTTCTGCTACTGCTACACTCTATCACCCTCACCCTTCTAGTCCATCACTTCTCACAAAGTGCATTTTTTTTACATTTTTTTATATATCATCCAGAAGGGGTGTGTGTGAAGGACACAATGCAAGGTTCAGGGTCATTATTGAAGCAATTGAGTGTGAAGGAGGCTTGGAAATCAACATCAAGTAGGTGGGGTGGGAGGGACAAGGGGTGTGAGGCTAGTCTGAGCCAAATGGAGGGTTTTGCCATGTATGGGAATGAGGACAGTGGAATGGTGGGGAAAAAGAGAGTGATGGTGGTGGTGGATCACACTGCACATTCCAAGCATGCAATGATGTGGGCACTCACTCATGTAGCTAATAAGGGTGATTTGCTCACTTTGCTTCTTGTTGTTCCTCCTCACAGGGGTTCTGAATCTTCTTGCTCTACCTATCTAGTCAATCATCTTGGTTCCCTTTGCAAAGATTGCAAGCCAGAGGTAAATGCCTGAATCATGTATACTCATACTAAGTAACATTTTACTCTTCTTGACTATGTCCATTCTCTCCATTTTCCTTTTCTTAGATTAATTGATGTGAGGGATGGACATTGACACATTGTGTTTGGTAGATCTAGAGTTTTTTTGTTTTTTTAGTTCGAGTTGGTCTTTAATCTTCTGTGCTGTTCAAAAAGAGGGAGCTATGATGTTCCTTCCTTTTACCCTTTTACATTATTTAAAACAAAATGATCCATATTTCTTTTTGCCCATAATGTTTTTGAAGCTTTTCTCTTCTTTAGAGGACAAAGGGTCTGAGATTCCTGTATTATTCCACTTCTTTATTTTCACTTTCCAGAAGGAAATCATGAGAAAGCTCATACTTTGTTCAGCTTTTCATCTCAGGAAAATAAAAATTAAATTTATTGACACTATCTTAATTAATCTGACATAGGTGGAAGTGGAAGCACTTGTAATCCAAGGACCAAAACTGGCCACAGTGATGAGTCAAGTGAAGAAGCTGGAAGTTTCCGTCTTGGTATTGGGCCAAAAGAAGCCCTCTCCTCTTCTTAGCTGGTAGGATTATCCTTTTCCATGCAATTTTACAACCTTCAATCTCTATTCTAATACTTCCAAGCCTTTTTTTATTCTTTCAATTTGGCTCCTTGCACTTTATGCAGTAAAAATGCAGAGTGATAAACTAATAATTGAGAAATCGATGATTACGTTTGTGATAACTTTTTGATCTATTTTATATATTATTTATTTACATGTATTCATCACAATTTTAGTTGTTATTCCTCAGTTAACCATTATTGCTCTGTAACTTCTAAAATGCACCGACTGATCTAGACCAGCCAATATATTATTGATCAAAGTTTAACTTAATATATTATAGTCTTAAGATTTTTTTATATTCAATGAATGAAAATCAGTTTTAAAAATCATTTTATATATAGTTTCTAGAGTAATAGTTATTAAAAGAATTATCAATTTCACCATGCATTGTCAATTTATCATAAATTATTATTATCAATTATTCTAAAGATAACTAATTTAGTAATTCATTTTCTGAGTATAAAATATTCTTACCATACCCTTTACAGATAACCAGTTTAGTAATTTACAGTTCTGAATATGAAATATTATTATACAAAACAGAATATGATGTGTAAAGTAATCAAATCTTATAGGACTGTAAAAATGAAATTTATAAAGTCACTTCACATTTGCTTATAACCATTAAGTTTTTGAAGTTTAACTCAGTAATTGTTGCAGCTTGTGTGGAAACAGCAGTATAAGCAGCTCAGAGGAGTTTGCTGAGTACTGCATCAACAATGCAGAGTGCTTGGCAATTGGAGTGAGGAAGAGAAGTCAAGGCAACAATGGCTACCTTATCAGCACAAGGTGGCAGAAGAATTTCTGGCTACTGGCTTAGATCCTGAGATTCTTGATTTTAGTTGCTAGCAGTAGCTATAGTTAGGATCTCACAACAAGCTTCAAATGGGAACATTAACACAATAATATGTGCCTTCTCTTCTAGTTCTAACTTCATTGTCATTGTACTAGTGAAATGACCTGGTGCATCAATTTACTTCTATACTATTATGTGATTATATGATTAATTCAACATGATTGTGACCAGTTACTTCTTCCACCTTTTTTAGTCTAGATCATTCTTCACTGTGTGAAGTTTAAATGAATGATTCAGAGAATGGTTGAAGAAATAACATTTCGGTGAAATCATATCTGTCACGGACAACTACCACCTATAGATGAAGGACCACATTGCAGGAGGTAGAACAAATAATTTACATTAGCATTAAATTTCAGCACTTTCTCTTTTTGATTTTGGTAAGTCTATCACGAAACGTGTAGAAATAGTAGCAACATATCAGTAACGGATTTCCTTCAAAAGAACAGTTAACAAATAAAACCCTCTAAAATACTCCTACTAATTAAAGAATTCAGTATTTGTAAGCAGACTTGTTTGTCAAAGAATTCAGTATTTATAAGCAGTTTGGAATTTTATTATTGAATGTGTAAGAAAAAACCAGCATGTTGTAAGTTATTACTAGTTATAACCTTTATGTATGGTACTCAACCTATTGCCAATGAAGTTGTTGAGATCAAATTAATCTATCTATATTATAATAGAATCTTGGTTAAGGAATGACAAGTATTAAAATAACAGTTATATTCTAACACAATAGATAATTGACTTAATTCGGTTTTATTTTAGCCTCTCAATATTAAAAAACTATTGTAGTTCTTATATCTTAAATTTGAAAATATAAAATAAACTCTCTTTTTTAAGAAGTACTACAAAAAGATTCACTCCGAATTTAAGAAACTAAAAGTATAATTAAATCATAAATTAATCAAAATTGCAAAATTAAATTAGGAAGGATCGAATTCTTCCCAATAAAAATAAAATAAAAAATAATAACTATACCTAAATAATTTTCATTTTAACAAAAAAATGTATTTAACCAACTATTAATTATCATCAAATGTATACTACAATCACATTATATCACAATAGAAAACTGGTTACGAAACTGGTTTGGGATTGACGGTGGTTCGGGTGCATTTTTTTTTATAATACCAGAAAGTGGATTTTTGGAAAAGTTACGGAATTCTATTTCTTGGACAGCTTCTTCCTACACCTCCATGCACCTCCATGGAAGATTTTAAATTTCCAAATTGTCCCTATTTTATAATATTATATCGACTCTGCCCTTCACCCCTATCTTATTGGTCATACGCGTGCACCTTCCTGGTCTTTGCTTTCTGCACCTCTTCTCACTAGCGTTTGCTTGTGCACCGCCTCCCACACGCCACTGCCACCTCTAACAGTGACATAACAAGCAATCTTCTCGTTTCTTCTAATCCCAAAGGAACGAATAGAATACCTTGCTTTGGAGAACAATGGAATTTGGCCACACAGTTGTTCTAACACCTTTGCGACTCTGGTAAGGCGATCTCCACTCCAATAGAGATATTGATATTATGAAAATAAAGGATTGAATAAGGGATGTTTATTTATAGATAATAAAAGTAACAAAAATAGTAACAAAATAACAGAAAATATGGGCTAAGTCCGTTATATTTAACACTCCCTTCTCAAGTTGGTGTATATAAATTGTATGTACTAAGCTTGTTACAAATATAATCAATCCTAAGTTCCCTTAAAGATTTGGTGAAAATGTCTGTTAATTGATTATTCGAATTAACAAACTCGGTCTTGATGTCTCCAGATGTAATTTTTTCTCGAACAAAATGATAATCAATTTCAATATGTTTAGTCCTCTCGTGAAAGACGAGACTTGAGCTAATATGAAGAGCAGCCTGATTATCATATATGAGTGTCATTTGAGTGACCTCTCTAAATTGCAATTCTTTTAGTAACTGTTTAAGCAAAATAAGTTCACAGGCAGCTAAGGCCATGACTCTATATTCAGCTTCAGCACTAGATCTTGCCACAACATGTTGTTTCTTACTCTTCCAAAATATCAAATTACCACCAATAGAAACACAATATCCGAAAGTAGATATTCTATTTGATAGAGACCTGTGTAATCCGCATTTATATAACATACAACTCCGGTATGGTCATTATGACCATATAGTAGGCCTTTTCCAGGAGAACCTTTAATGTACTTCAATATACGAGTAACTGCATTCAAATGATCAACAAATGGAGAGTTAAGGAATTGACTCACCACACTAACTGCAAAAGAAATATCAGGACGAGTAACAGTAAGATAATTCAGTTTTCCAAATAATCTTCTATACTTCTCAGGATCTGAGAGGAGCTCCCCCTGACTAGCTAGAAGTTTGGCATTAGGGTTCATGGGTGTCTCAACAGATTTAGAATTCAGTAACCCAGTTTCTTTCAAAAGATCCAATGCATACTTTCTTTGAGAGATAACAATGCCATGATTGGATTGTGCTACCTCAATCCCCAAGAAATATCTAAGTTTACTAAGATCTTTGGTCTGAAAATGGTGACAAATATGTTGTTTAAGTTGAGAAATGGCATGGTGATCACTACCTGTAAGAACAATGTCATCAACATATACAACTAGATAGATACACCCAGCATTTCAAATGACAATAAAAAACTGAATAATCTGCCTACTGCGTCATACCAAATTCTTTAACAACACTACTAAACTTTCCAAACTAGGCCTTGGGAGATTGTTTGAGACCATATAAAGATTTGCGAAGACGACATACCAATCCAGAAGACTCCCTCTGAGCAACAAAACTTGGAGGTTGCTCCATATAAATTTCTTCTTCCAAATCCCCATTAAGAAAAGCATTTTTGACATCCAGTTGATAAAGAAGCCATCTTTGAAGAGCTGCCATGACTATAAATAGGCGAACTGACGCCATTTTTGCCACTGGAGAAAAAGTATCACCATAGTCCAAACCAAAAATTTGGGTATAGCCTTTAGTCACAAGATGAGCTTTGAGAGGATCAGTAATGCCATCAGGACCAACTTTGATAACAAAGACCCACCTACAACCAACAACAGATTTTCCAGAGGGTAAATAAACGAGTTCTCAAGTTCCACTGTTATGAAGAGCACTGAGTTCATCAAGCATAGCTTGATGCCAACCAGGATGAGCTAAAGCATCACCTACATATTTTGGAATAGACACTGAAGAAATGGATGATTGACAAACATAAAAAGGTTGAGATAGTCTATGATAGCTCAAGGCAGTATGGTGTAGAGATGGATTACAGGTAGAACGTATACCTTTACGAATGGCAATGGGAAGATCAGGTTCAACTGTCGGAGTTGGAGGGGGCGGAAGATCTGGCACCAGAGGAGAATCACTTGGTGGACGTTAGGAAGTTTGACGACGACTATAAACCTTAAGAGGTGGTGAAGGAGGCAACTCAGTAGGAACATTAGACATGACAGGAGAATCACAAACAATTGAAATATGTGTTTGATTATATGAAGACACAAGGGAAGATGAAAATTTAAAATAAAAAGAAGATTCAGTAAAGGTAACGTCTGCATAAATGAAATAACGATTAAGCAAGACTGAAAAACATTTATATCTTTTTTGAGATCTAGTGAACCATAAAAAACACATTTATGTGACCGAGCAGACATGTAGACCCAAAAACTTTAAGGGGTAAGAGATGGAGAGACTCATGAGAAAACAAAATAGAGTGAGAAATTTTATTTTCTGAAACTGAAGATGATAATTGTCTCTCTTCTTGTGTACTGAGAGAATAAATCATATGTTGCTGAGAACTAACATGATAAGGTGAACTAAGATATTGTGAGGGATCAATAATTTCGACCATGATAAATGTAGCAACCAGAGCTCTCAAATTAGAGTTCTGATACCGTATTATGAAAATAAAAAAATAAACAAAAATAAATAAAGAATACAAAAATAAAAATATTCTGTTTTTTCATATATTGATTAAAGACAAAGAACTGAATATATATACAAATAATATACCCATTTTAAATATAACTAAAAAAAGAAAATATTACAACCTTATCCTAAAACAAAAAATAAGGATAGATAATAATTTAATTATTGTGATAAAAACAAAATCAAATAATTAATATTTTTTTCTTTACGATAATTTAATTTTATTATAAAAATAAAATCATAGAATTAATATTAACTTGCTTCTATATAAACCTTGTAAATTAATATTAACTTGCTTCTATATAAACCTTGTATCTATGTCTTCTTAAAATTGATAACGAGCTTATCCACCTTTATCTCCCTCGTAGGGTTCGACACTTTCTTCTCTAAAGCCATTGTTGGAGGCTATTAGCGTGCACTGTTTCGGCGGCAGAGGTAAGAGAAGTATTTTTCATAATACAAATCTCCATTCCAAAGAGTTGTTTTTCGCGTTTTGAATTTTCAAAACATAAATTCAAAACATAAATTTACGTTTAAAAAGATACTCTTCAAAAATATATTATGAAAAGCCTTTATCAAAATATATATTTTATATTTGGGAACGTATTTTCAAAAATATTTTCTACGGAATGTATTTCCAAAAGTATTTTCTAGAATATATTTTTACTGAAAGATTATTTTTGAATTTTTTTTTTTAAAATGATGGATTACAGGTCAAAAGTGAAGGAATATTTTGCCTATTTTTATTTTTGACACTGGAGTGTTAACGCGCGTGCAAGGGCGGGATCCACAGAAGCGAAACGTCCCTCGAGTCACTAAGCTTCGCACACTCCCCGCTCAAAACTTCTCTCTTCTTCCCTAACTACTCTTTGAACTACTCTTTGCTTCGTTCGTTCCTTCCTTCCTTCCTCTCTTCCTCCATGGACGAATCCTCGCTGCAAGTCGTCTCCGAAATCGGAAGACACCTCGCTCAACGAACTCGTCCCAACAAGGACTTCATCATCAAATCCCTCGGGGTAAGTTTCTCCTTCTTCGTTACCTTCTTGGTATATATAGATGTCCGTGATTTTTATCGTTTGCAGATGAATTTTGAGTGCGTTAATTTAATTTTAGTATATTTTTGAATGCGCGTGAATTGTATTTCGTAGTTTAAATTCTCAGTCTCAAGAATTACCATGACATTTTGAACTCAGTTTCTAGGTGACTAGTCAGATGGTTGCTAGTAGTTGGGATAATTAGTTGCTTTTCTGAGTATACAAGTCACTCTGTGGTTCCATTGTAATCAATTTCAGTTTCCTCTCTAAAATGTTTTCCAGTGAGTGTTGGTTACCTTACACGCTGGTAAACTAAGCAAATTATTGTTGTGATTATCATTATTATTATGCTGTGCAGAAAGCGGCAAATGCTTTGTCTCAGATAGAACAGTCTCGTCAACCGCGGACGGCCGAGGAATTACAAGCTGCTAAGAAGCAAGAAGATGCGCTGAAGCCCCTGTCAAATGCTGTGGTTTGTGGTGGTCTGCTTCAACATGCAGATAAGGAAGTTAGACTTCTGGTTGCTATGTGTGTCACCGAGCTCTTTAGACTTACGGCACCTGAACCGCCTTTTGAAGACAAGCATTTGAGGGTATCCATTATGTGTAGCATAGTTGAAATATTTGTAGTTTTACTTTTCCTCTTTTTGGCTTCTTGAGTGCTTGAATTATATACTACTTTAGTTTAATTGTTGCGCTGACAGCAGATGTATTTTTATTTCAGGATGTATTTAAACTTATCATTAATTTGTTTGAGGATCTAGCTGATACTGAAAGTCCGTTCTTTTCAAAAAGGGTTAAAGTGTTGGAGATAATGGCTCAATTAAAGTGTTGTACGATAATGCTGGAGATTAACTGCCTGGACCTCGTTCTTGAGATGTTCAATATTTTCTTCTCAGTTGTGAGGTTGAACTTGAGATCAATCTCCTTTCTCTCTCACTCTCCTCCCTCTTTGTGCATGGCTGCTTTACTGTATTTCTGGGCTTATTATCTAATTGGCGAAAAACTGTATTAGCTTATTTTAGATTTACTAAAGGTCTATTTATACGGACACAGTTCAGTGTGTTACTTCTAAGAGAAAATTGTCAGTTTTTAGCTTATAATGGACTTTTCATATCATCCATTTGTCCTTAATGTTTAAGTTATGTAATACAATAGTTGGTGGGGCTTGGAGGTTGTAGTTTAATAACCACAGCTGTTATTTCTTGTGCAGCAGGCATTCCTTATTAATTGCAGAACTATGCATTCCGTTTTTGATTGTTGATTTTAATGGAAGAATTAGTGACACCTGACCCACCTCACCTCTTTTGCAGAGATGAACAGCTTCTCACTAGGTCCATGACTTCTATAATCATAAACATTTTGCATGAGAGTGAGGAGGCTTTTCAGCAACTATTAGGAGTGGTTTTACAAAATCTTGTTAAGCAAAAAGGGGTAAGATTTTTTTTAATTCTTTTAATCTTAGTTAACATGTGTTTTCTATTTTTTTCATGGAAATAAACAAACGAGCTTTGTAATCAAAAATCAAATTCTGAGTGTGATGCAATTTCATTTATTTCCCTTTTTTGTCCACTAGAATATGACTATTTTCCAGAAAACACTGCTTCATTGTTTTGGGAAGTCAAATTTGCTTAGTGTATTTCATGTTTAAAGCCTTCTAATTTGATTTGGTTTGGGGGTCTGATGCGAATTATTTTACCAATTTGATTTCCACTTTAATTGCTGGGAGTACCATTATTCATAATTATATAGTAATAGTGACATTTAAATATTTTGAGTTTTTGTTTTTGTCTATTCAGATGTTTTGGGTTTGAAAAATACTTCTCTATCTTAAATGAATGCATATTGTTTCAAAATCTAACTACAGCTGAATGGCAGGATACAAATTTTGCTGCTGAAAACCTTGCTGCATCAGTCATCAAAACTTGTGCGCAGGAGGATGAGCTAAACGTCCTAGTTGGTCTTTTTTTAGCTTCTTGTATACAGGACAGAGATGCTATGGGCAGTGGGCTTAAACAATATTACTATGAAATTTTCTCAAAAGTTTTTGAGTGTGCGCCGAAGATGCTTCTGTTTTTCATCCCAAGTTTAATTAAAGAATTATCGGTACCCTCCTTTACATTAAAATTGTAAATTTTACATAAGATGAAACCAGTTGTTTGAAATTGGTTCATTTATTTTCTACATGCCCATTCAGTTTTTTTTTTTTTTAAATGTATTGATATTCTTAATTTCTTTTGGCTGTATTTGCACGTAACATTATAGGCTGATGAAGTTGATGTTCGGATAAAAGCTCTAAATTTGGTGGGGAAGCTTTTCGCACTTCAACACCGTGTTGCTCAGAAGTATCCTGATCTTTTTGTGGAGTTTTTGAAAAGTTTTTCTGATGAATCTGTGGATGTCAGGATTAGTGCTCTACAATGTGCTAAAGTTTTCTATTTAGCAAATCCCTATGATGGTACAGAATCACGTGAAATTATGAGTAAGCTCCTTGATAAATATTCTTCATTGATAGTACCTTGTTTGGTTCCATGTTCAATATTCAAATGTCCTGATAATTTCGTCCAACTGAGCAGCTTATGTTGAAAATCGATTATTAGACCCTGACCAGCAAGTGAGAAAGCAGGCAGTGGTTGTTGCCTGTGATATTTTTAGTTCAAACCTGAAACTTGTTTCATCCAAATTACTATCTCAAGCCACCGAAAGACTTCGGGATATAAAGGCATGTGTTGAATTTGTTTGCTTGCTGAAGGAAAAAATAGGGACAATATAGAATCCTAACAATTTATAATGCTTTTACAGATAACTGTTAGAAAAAGTGCCTTGCAAAAGTTGATAAGGGTATATCGAGATTACTGCAAGAAATGTTGTGAAGGTAGCATGAAAATTAGTAATCACTTTGAGGAGATTCCCTGTAAAATTATGATGCTGTGCTATGATAATGATTGTAAGGAGTTCAGGTCAGTTTATGAATTCCATATTGTTGGTTGATTCAAAATTAGAGTTTTCTTGTTAGAAGTAAAGGTTATTTTTCATTAAATTTCAGGTTCCAGAACATGGAATTTGTTCTTACTGATGATCTATTCCCTGAGGATCTTCCGATTGAGGAAAGGACAAACCATTGGAGACACATGTTTTCTCTTTTCAGTTTTCGTCATGAAAGGGCGCTGGATACTATTTTGGCTCAAAAGAGAAGGTACCGATACCAACATGCTGTGAACAGGATACAAAACAGAGTATTGTTTACAGATTGTTCCTCTCGTTTCAGGTTCCAAAATGAAATGAAAAACTATTTGACTATGCGGAAGAAAAGGAAGGTAAAAATAGAATAGTTGGTGTATTTACTCGTTATAAGGTCACCTTTTAGTGTGTTTTTTGTTGGATAGAAATAGGTGGAATACTTGAATAGGTTGTTAATATTTGCTGATAAAATGACATACACAAAATCAAACTAATTATTAACGAGTAGTGAGTAGAGACTAAGGCTTGCTATTTGTAATCTAAGAGTGACAGATTTGGGAGTAGAAAACAGAGGGTTTGTTACTAGAATATTTTATGTAATTGAGTAGAGGCTTGCTACTTGTAATTTTAGAGTGACTGACTTGGCAGGAACAACATAAGTTTGTTATTACAATCTTATGTATGTAATTAGGATAGTAATGAAGAGAAGTTTTCTTTTAGACATATGGAACAAGAGTGATGATTAATAGAAACGGACGGGGCATAGGTCACTGCCAAAAAAATATTCAAGGGAGGAGTGATTGTCCAAGTCTTATAAATAACAATTTGCCCATATTCTACGGGATTTACGCCCAGTACCTAATATCTTTAGATATTTCTTATATTTCTAACACTAGCTAACTCTCTAATTAATCAACTCTGTAACTGTTAGAATCCCTTGATTTATGCTGCAGACAATATTTCCTTGGACAGTTTAATTACATAATTAGGAGATTTCATTACATTCCATAATTAGGAGGATTAATAGACTGACAGTATATTTTATATTTAATGTACACAGTCATTGATCCTAAATTATAGGGATAGATTGTGTCTATCACAAATTAGGATTTTCCATTATTAAGTTTTTTTGTATTCTATTTAAGAGCAATTGCTCCTCTGTGAATATTATCAGAAACACGTTTTCTCACAGTAACTATGTGGTTACCTATGAGAAAGACTTTAGTATGATATTAGGAACAGATAGAGCCACATTTACTTTTTACAGCTAGCCTAAGGGAGGATGATTGCCCAAAACCTTATAAAGAATATTCTGATCATATTTTTAGCCAGGTGGAACATTTTTGCAATGGGTCTCTTTATAGTGGGAGAGTCATAAACTCAGGAGGGTCTTTATAATAAAGGTTTAACTTGTGCATATGATTGAATTTCAACCATAACAATTTTCTCATCTTATGGGTTAAATTTATTCATTGACTTTTAATCTATATTTTTACTGAAAGTTAATCGTTACTTTTTCCCCAATCGGTAATTAATAGTTAAGAAATTGTATGATTGAATCAGCATAACATATGGAGATTTTTATGTGTTCTACCTATGATTTGATAGCTTGATAATAATGGAGCTTGGTAACTTTTCTCAGGAAATTTGTCTCGAAGAAATGCAGAAGAAGATTGATAGCATGTTTACAAAAATGGCAGCATTCTTCCCGGATTCTCACAAAGCTGAAGAGTGTCTGCATAAGTTAAACCAAATTAAAGATAATAGTGTGTTTGAATTACTTGAAAAATTGCTGGAGGAACAATCCTTCACCATGGTTGGACAAACTATGAAAGTATGCTGTTTAGTTCCACTTATGCACACAATATTCTATATCGACAATTTGAATGAGTTTTTTCAATGGAATGTCATGCATAGGGTTCTTTTATGTGTGTGGTCCTGTGAGTAGGGAACTGTTAACACTTCTGTTCAATTAGTCATACCCTAAACAGTTCTGTTGTGATTGGAAAGTGAATTAGTTTTGTTGGATTAAGGATTGAGATTCTCGTAATTTTTATTTTCATTACTCTTCCCTCAGTAACCACTTTTTCTCCCTAATAGTGAGTGACCTGTGTGATGATTATGCTTCAGTAGTTTTGCATGACTATGATTTGTGAGTTCTCTTATGGAATTGCATTTTGAGACATTATAATATATGTTCAATTGACTCTGTATTTTGAGAATACGTAATGATTGTTCTCATGTCAAGTTTCTCGAACTTTTCTATACATCTTGTGGCATGTTCTCTATGTATATTTTTATTCTTAGTATCGGTATGTAGTTATTTTTGTTTTTGTATAACCATCCATATTCCCCTTTTTATGTCTCTCTCTCTCTTTTTTTTTATATAAATATTTTGCTTGCAGGATAAACATCTGGTAACGATTGGAGATAGCAATCCAAATTATGAGTTTTTACGTCCAGTATTCTCCAAATGTTCATCCAACATTTTCAGCTCAGAGCATGTCAGATGTCTATTAGATTATCTTACCAATAATGAAAATGAAAATAGGAATTTGGAGGATTCTTCTGCTAATCTTCTGCTGGTAACAAAATGCTTCTTACTGAATTTCATACACTTTCTTCTATATAATTAGTTCTCTTTTTTCTTTTTCTGCTGGGGAAGGGGAAAGTGATAAATCATTTGATCCTCCTGCATGAAAATGAAATTATGCACTAGAGCATGCTAATTTAAAAGACTGTGATAATGATTAGTGAGGCATTCTAGAAGAAGTTCGTAATGTAAACAATGGTAGAAAATAGACCCTGCTAGAAAATATTTGACATGATGTTCATATCGTGGTATTTACAGTTAAGTCATAATTCTAACAGCCAAAGTTTTAAGTAGCAGCAAGGTAGCTTCTACATTTAAGTCCTTAACATATTTTTATTTTGAGTGATGAAAATAATAGAAGAAAATAAATGCTCAACTGGTACAAGAATGAATGTCAAAGCATGATTCATTTAACATGGATGCGTTATATTCCTAGGGGTACAGGAATTAGTATTGGTTATTTGAGGTTCAATTGCTTTTTTTTGTTGTATTTTATTGTACAAAAGAGGCTTTTGGAAGTATGTTATTTGAACTATGCATTTTGGTGAACTTTTGGTGCTACATTAATTTCCAATGGGAGGAATTTACTGTCTTAGATATTAGAGAAAAGGAGGAAAGATTGTAGGGAAGAAAAAATTTATTATTGTATTATATTGTACAGAGTTACGAGAGTACATAAAGGCACATGTACAAAGGGTTCAGTTGTAACTGAATTGTATCAGAAACCTAATAGACTTGTTGAATAGTCTAATTGCCAGGAATGAGAAGATACAATATAGCTGGCTCAGAATAAGCGCTTGTGCACTTAGATTAACCACATCCATTCATTTTGGATAGTGAAAATAATAAAAGGAAAGAATTGTCTATGGGTGCAAGAATGAATGTCAAAGATGAATCATTTAACAATGAATGCCTTATATTTCTAGGGTCATAGGAATTGATCTTGGCCACTTTGAGGTTGAGATGCTTTCCTTGTTGTATTTTACTTGAAATTGTACAAAAAAGTCTTTTGGAAGTATGTTATTTGAATTATGTATCTGAGTGAACTTCTGAAATCACTTTCCAATGTTAAGAATTTATTGTGTTAGATGTCAGACAAAAGAAGGAAATATTATTTTGTTGTAAATAGTGGTTTATTGGTGTTAGAATCCCTTGATTTTTGCTGCGGATAATATTTCCTTGTACAATTATAATTACATAATTAGGGGATTTAATTACATTATATAGTTAGGAGGATAATTATAAGGATTAATGGATTGACAGTATATTTTATATTTAATGTACAAAATTATTGAACCTGAATTATAGGCATAGATTGTGTTTATCATAAATTAGGATTTTATATTGTTAAGTTCTTTGTATTTTATTTAAGAGCAATTGCTCTTCTATGAATATTATCGGAAATAGTTTTTCTAACATGGTTTCAAAGCTCTAAAATCCTTGGGAACTTGTGTAATCTTATGCGCAACCTATATTGCCGCAAAACCACACCCAATTCTTTTTTCCACTGTATTCATCTGCGTGGCCTGCATTGTCACAACACTACAACCTTTTCTTTCTTCCGTTGTATTCCTTCTAGACTTGCATTGCCGTACTTCAAACCTCAAAAATGTCCAAAAAACTCGACCCACCACAGAGTTCATCACAGAGGAGATTCTAAAAGGAAGGGGGTTACTGCACAGATTGACAAACCTGTACACTTAGGTAATTGCTCCTTAGCATTCATAGGTAATTGCTTACTCCTATGCAGTCAATGCCTTAAATTCCTCTGAAGAAGGTTGTCTCGGTAGTTGATTCTGGAGCCACATACCACTTGACTTAATCATCTACTAGGTTTATATCTTATAGACCTTGTCCAAGCAACAAAAAATTGCACTTGCAGACGGAACTTTCAATACAGTTGTTGGCATGATTGTTATCTCTACCTCCCTATAGACAAACTGTTGGTTGTAAGTGGGTTTTTTGAGTCAATGAAAATGTAGATGGCTCTATAAAAAATATATTGAGCGAGCAAGATCGGTAGCTAAGGGTTTTCATTAAGTACATGGCTTTTTCATGAAGCCTTCCCTCTAGTGGTAAAGCTTATTACAATAAGAGTTGTTCTTACTCTTGCTATCTCATATGGATGGAAATTGTTTCAGCTTGATGTTAATAATGTCTTTTTGAATGGTTTTCTAGAAGAAACAATTTATATGACCCAACCTCCTAGATTTGAAGTGGGGGATTTATCTCTTGTTTGTAAATTGAATAAGGCCCTCTATGGATTAAAACAAGCACTACGACAACGGTTTGACTGATTGCAATCCACACTTCTTTAGCCCGGTTTTCTAAGCAACAAATGTGACTCTTTGCTTTTTGTTTACAAAAGAAATCTCTAGTTGTAAAAATCATTGACATCTCTATTACTCTGATTCGACTTATTACAACCTAACGTCTTGCAACTTTCTCTCTTAGACCATTTGGTCATCTAGATTATTTTCTTGGCCTTGAAATTAAATATTTACTTGATAAATCTATTATGACTCGAAGCAAATATATTCGAGACTTGCTTCCCAAAACACATATGGCAAAAGCTTGTTCCTTTTCTTCCCCTATGGTTTCTAATTGCAAATTATCCAAGTTTGGGGCTAATCTATTTTCAGATCCTACCTTAAACCATTCAGTGGTCAATCCTTTGCAACATGCCACTCTTACCAGACTAGAAATCAGCTTTGCTGTCAACAAAGTCTGTCAATTCATGGCCAAACCACTTAACTCTCTTTGGGCCCACGTTAAATGTATAATATGATATCTTAAAGGTACTTTCTTCCATGGGCTACATTTTTAGTGAGGGTCTCTTGCCCAACCTTTGTCATTGAAAGCCTTTTGTGATGCTGATTGGGCTTCTTGATATAGATGATAAATGCTCTACTTCATGAGCAGCTATCTTTCTTGGTCCAGTTTAATATCTTGGTGGTCCCGCAAGATGATAAATGCTCTATTACAGCTGTTAGCTATTGCTACTCTATTGCAGCTGTTAGCTATTACTACTCTATTACAGCAGTTAGCTATTACTAATTACTATATCTTTTATTGTAAGAAGTTACCTATAAATACTCTTGTAGGCTTGTTATGTCGTAAGTGAAAATAATAAACACAGTTCAGTTTGATAACAGTTTTCTATTGTTCTGTTCTTTTCACACAAGTGTATTCAAAAGTGATATCTTACTATGGTTTTGTTATGTCGGCTGAAGAGGTACTCATCCCAGAAGTTTATGCAATAGGAAGGAGGCTTAAACATGGTAAATTTGTTTCAATCCTCTTCACATGAAATATCTTCAAACTTGAAGAATAACAAACCATAGAGGGTTCGGATTTTTTATTTGTTTAGGATGTGGTATGTGTCTGCTTATATGTTCATTGTAAGTTAATGTTGATGATGAATGAAAGTGTGATCAAAAGAATTTAGATACCTCATGAATGAACATATCTAGTGCAGAAGCTTAAGCCATCAGGTTTCAGGTATGGTTTTTGCATGCTTTCATTATCAATGTCATCTGTCTGTCAAATAATTAATTCAAAAGTAGAGCAGGATTTTCAATATGAAGTGATTTATGTATACCCTAAGAATATTAGATTTTTTTGCTAGTAAAGCCAAATTGAAGCAAACCTAGTTGTTTGTAGGAGTCAAGTTGTAGTCTTTAATTTGAATTACTTGATAAATCTTGCCACCGTTTTATTTGAATCAGGCTATTGTTCGATATTTCCCCTCTATGCTGAAAGGCTTGGAAAAACAGTTGCTATTGTTGTTGGAACAGCAAAATCCTGTTAATGACAAGCTGCTTGAAGTTATAGCAAAGGCAGGCTGTCATATGTCTTTCAATCATAGGTAACTATTTTCAACATATGTATGCTGAATATTTCTACAGAATTAGGCACCAGAAAGTCTGCTTTAACAAAATTACCGTTGTTGCTACTATTTCAATGAATACTTGTATTGCATCTAATATGTTGTTTTAGTTTGAAAGAAGTTTTTTAAGAGTCCTGTTTTGGACTTCTAAAAGTTTGATCTGTAACTTATTTTCATGCTAAAAACAATGGCTGTTTTCCTGGACTTCTAATGCAACTGGTGGGGTCTTGCTTTGAGACATTAAGTAATTTGTAGATAATTCGTATTCATCTTGTCAGCTTGTTAATTTTCAAATATTGGTTTCTCCTTTTGTCAGGGTGATAGTGATTTTGGGGCTTTGCCAATTATTTAAAGTTGACTAAATGTTCTAAGAATTTATTTTTACGATTAAGATAGTAAATTTTTTAAGTTGAACAACTTTCAATTAACCATTCGGAGTAAAAGTAGAGTAACTAATATTTGAATGCCTTCCTAATTTAGTTTCCCTGTGTTTTCTATATGCAGTGATATTTATCCATTTTTAAGGAGAATTTGCTTGGACGGAACACGCAGACAAGCCAAATTTGCGGGGTCTGCAATTGTTGCTTTGAGTTCCGAACAATCAGTTTTGAGAAAGTTATATGAGGTATACATTTTTGTGTGAATGCTACTTCCAACTATATATTTGTTATTTTAGTTTTTTAGTGAAGGAAAACAACTATTAATGTTTAACAGCTGCCAACTGTGAGACAACTTTTTATTTCTGCTTAAAGCACATATTAATTGCTTAGGCATCATCACTCGAGATTCAGATAGAAGCAAGATAAACTTGTAAAGGAAGAAACTGAAATATGTTATTATTATTTGTTGTGAATAGTAAGATTACAAGGTTCAATGTAACTGGGCACTAACTAATTGAGTAGGGTGACTGACTAGAGAGAGAAATTGATAGAAATAAAGTGTGCAAAGTGTATTCTAGGAGAAATGCAAAAAGAATAGAGTAACGGATTGTATGTTTGGCGGGTTTGTTTGTTAGGATGGTTTGGTCTATTTAAAGACCAATTGGGTTAGGAGGGGAGGACTTTTCGATGTTATGTGTGTTGATAGGTTTAATTCCTGTGTTAAAGGAAGCATTTTCTTTGTAACCTTTGTGGTTTATGCTTTGCTTAGAGAGTTAATAAGAAGATTATCTTAACGGAGTCGCCACTTTATCCGAGGATTCAAGATAAGACTCATGCGAAAAGAAAACCTTTTGCCTTTCAAAGTATTTTAGAATTTCTCTAGAAATCACTCGCATTCAATATATTGAAAATCATTTACAAAGAATTGAGAGTGTTATGTACAACCTCTTGAATCCAAATTCCACATACCAAATTCATCCTAAATGAAGTGAAATTATAACCTAGGGGTCTTATAGATGTTGGCTAAAATTTACAAAGATAATTGGATGGAACTTTTAAATTTGAAAATTCAAATTAAATTCTGAGAAAGTCTTCATTGATTGGTTGAAAAATGAGAGCCTTTTTCACATGCTAGGTCATGCTTTCCATGCTCTCTTCATACTTGTCTTTCCTTCCTTTTATCTTTGACTTCCCACTTATCTTGGTTGAAGATTGAGATGGCTTTATGGTCTTAATGGGTTTCACCTTACTCCTTTCTTCTGTCTTTTAGTGCTCTCACCCCCTAGCCTTATTGGGCTTTATAGTCCTTGATACAACATTACTATTTTAATCTTACACATGAATGAAAATTAAGTAACTCTCTAACTTCTAAAATTTACAATCAAAATAGTGTTAAACTATGCAGGAATTTATTTAAGACTTATTTAAGATTCTCCCTACATGAACTCATCACTCGTCTAGATATTTTCTTTGGTATGAGTGTGGTGAACCAATTCTTGAAATTTCTTGCCAAAGACCATTGAGATGTAATATTTTTGATATTCAAGTACATTAAGAGAACTCAAGGAATGGGTCTTATTTGTGAAGACAATGGTCATGGTCAAATAGGTGGATACTTATGCTGATTGGATGGGTTCACCTAGTGATAAGCGATCAACTTTTGGGTTGTATTGAAAGAAAGTGTTGAAAAAGAATACATAACCATGACTTTGGTAACTTGCAAACTCATATGACTCAAACAAATTCTTGAAGAGCTCAAGTTTGACAGAGTTGCAACAATCAGGCATGTGTACATGTTGCCTCTAATCAAATATTTCATTAAAGGATAAATATATTGAGGTTGATTGTCATTTCATTAACAAGAAGACAAAACAAGGAGATATTGCCACAAACTCTACGAACTCATGACTAACTGATAAATGGATTAACTAAACCCGTGAGGGGCTTACAAGGGAGTGTGGTAGAACCAAAATAATATATTTTACTTTTTATCATAGTCATGTGACTTTTATTTTAGAGAAAACAAAATATCCTTTATTCATGCATAATAAATGTATTGAATTTATATAAACTCGTATCCATGGTGTGTACAAACACATTCAATCCAATGTCTATGTGTTCTCTACTTTAACAAGAACCTTCAAGCTTTTATTGATGACTTTCTCTCGGGAAGGAAGCTTTTATCTTTGTGTGCTTGGTGCAGGCATGGAAGGTTGGGTTATTGATAAAGAGCTAATGTGATCATGTTGTTATAATAGATAGTAGGTGGCAAATTCGTCCTTTTGGGTTCTTGTAACAATGTTTGGATCCACAAGGTCTTAGTTGTTGTGGCAATAAGACTTCAACACTAAGCTTTAGTTCTTTATTGTGTTGCAATACATATTGATTTTTTGGACCACCAAGAAATAAAGTTAGGGCCAAAAAAGATGCAGGACTTTGAGTTGGATCTTTTGTTGCTTGATCTAAAGCCCAATTTGCAATACAAAACACAATAAGTGCTTGGTTGTTTTCCCTTAATGCTTAGCTTTTGAGGGTTGGTTCTTGAAGTGCTTGGGTGCTTATCAAATAATAGCAAAGCTGAATGTTGGAAAGGGATACCTACATAGGGTTATGATCAATGGGAAAGTTGAGAGAAGTGTCATTGAGTAAAGTGTTGTAGATTAAAAGCTGCCAAGATGTCGACTTTTAGGGCCACACTACGATAGGAACTTGGGTATTATTGGGTGCCTAAGTCCCCATATCAAGTAGTACGGATACTCAATGGAGTATTAAGAGTTTAGTACTTCCCCCTTAATATCTAACGTTTCGAGTCCTTGTTGCATCGACCCAACTTTGGGTTCAAATACTCTGTTGCATTATTGATGACTACTTGTGTTGCAATGTTATTCTTGATGAAAAATGAATCTCTATTCTTCATTGTGAGTTTTTTCACCATTAGATAAAGACACAATTTGAAGTTCCCATTTATTCTCTTTGGAATGATAATGTCTGTAAATATTTATCTAGTTTTTCAAAAAATTTATAGCGTCACATCAAATTCTTCACCAAACATCTTTTGACCACACCCTCTAGTAAAATGGTGTTGTTTAACGAAAAAGAAATTCATCATCCTAGAAAGACAACTTTATATTCCTGAGTGTTTTTTAGGGGTTGAGGTGGTTCTCTTACTATATGATATCTCATAAATTGAATGGCTTCGTTTATCCTTGATAACCATGTACCTCATCTTATGTTGCATTCCATGCCATCTTGTGTCTTTGGGTCTCCTTGTATTGTCCATAATCATGCTCCCAATCTTGATATATTGTCTGTTTGGTTTCTCAAAAGTGTTGTTTTTGGGTTACACTTAAACTCAAAAGGGTTATCAATTCTATTCATCCATTTTATGTTGATACCTAGTCTATATTGATGTTAACTTCTTTTTGGGACATATCACGCTCATTTATGATAATAATATTCCTTTGTATCTATTTAAAATAAAGAAAAAACAAACATAGGATTAATCTCCCTTGTGTAAAATACACAGGGGGTTGTTTATTTATATATAGAAATAATAACAATAACATAACAAAATAATAGAAACTATGGGCTAAGCCTTTTACATTCAACACTTCCCTTCAAGCTGATGCATATCAATAATATGTACCAAACTTGTTACAAATATAATCAATTCTAAGTACTTGTAATGATTTAGTGAAAATATTTACTAATTGGTCATTTGAATTAACAAACTCAGTCTTGATGTCTCCATATACAATCTTTTCTTGAATGAAATGGCAATCAATCTCAATATGTTTGGTCCTTTCATGAAAGATAGGATTTGAGCTACTATGAAGAGCAACTTTATCACATATTAGTGTTATTTGAGTGACCTCTCTCATATCATGATAATTACGAAACATTAGTTGGAAAATTGAACTATCTTATTGTTACTCATCCTGATACTTCATTTGAAGTCAATGTGGTAAGTCAATTTCTTTACCAATATTAAAAATAAAGAAAAATGAATGTTCGATTAATCTCCCTTGTGTAGAATACACACATAAGGTTGTTTATTTATAGATATAAATAAAAATAGAATAGCATAATAGAATAATAGGAACTATGAGTTAATCATGTTACATTAAACAATATCATCCGTCAAATCCAATGTTATGAGAGGACCAAACACATTAAATACCTTTCTAAGAGTAGTGGGCCAATTTGAAGTAGAGTCATGTGAACGGGTTGATAAGGAAGAATCCATGATGCGGGAAGTTGTTTGCAAGGTGATTAATCATGAGAGGCTTTAGGAAATGTGGAAGGAGCTCTCTGTGTCCTACACTAATGTATAAGGATGAGAGGTGGAGCAGTATTAGTTCGAATGAGGAAGGCTGATTTTCCTTTAGATTGGAGCTTGAAAAAGTTGGAGTCATCAAAGGAACAAAGGATGGAACTAGGAGAACCTATTGAACAGAAGGAGGGGATTCCATGGGGGACGAGAAGAAAAGGTATCTCCTTTAAAAACATAACATCAATAGACATGCAACATCTTTAGGTTGTTCGAAAATAACAGTTGTATACTTTTTGAAGGTGGGAACATCCTTGAAGAACACATTTAATAGCCTTTGCATGAAGTTTTTCTAGCCCTTGAGATATAATGAACAAAATAAGTACAATAGAGAGACATGAAATAAAGGGTCATTTGGAAAAATAATGGAGTGAAATTTTGATTTTCAAGATAGGAAGAAGACAATTTCTTTATTAGAACACAAGTAGTGAGGACTGAATCTCCCCAATTATGGAGAGGAACATTTGTATTTAGCATTAAGGAGTGCGCAGTTTTGATGAGATGTCTATTCTTCCTCTTTTCTATTCCACTTTGTTTTGGTGCGTGGTGACATGTAGATTGATGTAGAATACTTTGTAAAGACAAAAAAGAGAAAAACTCAATAGAGAAATATTTTTTAGTGTTGTAACTATGGAAGATTTTAATTACTCTTCCAAATTGGTGCTTAAACTTGTTAAAGGACATGAATATGGACAAAATTTAAGATTTATCTTTCATTAAATAAACCTAAGTATATCAAGAAAATTCATCAATTAAGATTACGAGATATCTAAACCCAAAAAATGTAGCACAACTAGATGCCCAAGTGTTTGGATGAATGGTAGAAAAAATTGAGTTACATATTTTATTAGTTTGTACTTCCACAAATTGCGAAATACATGTTGAAACACTTGTCAAAGAAGATTGAGCTTGATTTTAAAATTTTTCTGATTTAAGTCTCATATTCTTGGTACTAGTTGAATCCCCTTTTTCAAATTTAGACATATGGACCAACTAGTTTGCGAAACTGTGTAAGGAGTAGTAATTTTCTTGGGTATGACCATTCTCTTATAGTATGTGCTTTCATGTCCATTCCAACTACTACGTCCATCGTCGTTGCTTTATTCTCCTCTTCCATGGGGTGCTACCATCACTGAAATTTCATTAACTTACGTTGAATTTTCATCTTTTGCCAATGTAGTTGAATTTTCAGCTTTTGCTAATGTAGGCACCTAAAGAAGTCTAGTGACTAAGTTGTCTATTGAAGGGATCTTTTTGCCAACCAAAATTTGATGACCTGCATGATCAAAGTAGGAGTGTTGACTTCTCATAATCAAGTCCATGTATAACAAGTTTTTGTTGTTGATATCCTCCAATGAGTTAACTACGAGAACTGCCAGTTCTTCTAATGATAGACCTCTAAATACAGTACGATTTCACTTTTACGGTGTCATTTTCCTTGTTGTCTGTTATGTAGTTCTATCTCAAAGAACTAACTTATACAAGAATTGCATATAATTTCATAGTTTTATATATTAAATGAAAAATTCGTTCTTTAACATTATAACAGCTCTTCAACCCCTTAAAATGAGCAAAATTGTCCTAGTTTCTGTGTATAGTCACCCATGCTTCAAGTTTGATTTGATTGCTGTAAAAGCTTTAGGTTCGGACTTGAGTAAAAACTGTTTCCTTTTTATGGCTAGCGGCTACTAGTGAACTGAAGCTACACCTGTTACTATACACCCCTATTTGCATGTTAGTTGATTTGTGAAAGCTCAAAGCATACTTCAATCTGTCTATTGACAGTTATAACTTCAAGCTATTTGTCACTAGTAGGTGATTGCTTCTTAGCACTGACAATTAATTATCCCTTTCTGTTTTTCTGTATGTGCCCAGGAGCTAATTGATTCTTTATATAGTGAGCGGAATGTCCCTACTATTTTGCAATCTTTGGGATGCATTACACAATATGTTTCCAATTTTGAAACTCGAGTAGAAGAGATCACGTCATATATATTCGAGAAGATCATTCAAGTACTTATATTTAATAATAAATTCTTTTGCTTGTTTCTTTTATTCTGCCAGAGCACTGTTGATATTGTGGAAAATATATTAGCTGTTTGAATTGTTCATGGAATAAGTTGCATCTTTGATTAGATGGAGCATTTGGATGATAGTCATTGTGCGACATCCTTGCGTGATACCACTCAATGTAGCGAATTTTGTCAATTAAAGGTTAGTATGAGGAATCAGATACTGCATTTGATTACATAGTTCTTATCTGACTATATATATAAATATTTTTTCTAATCTGTTGTATGCCATGTTTCTTGTATATTGTGCCCATGTGTTCACTTCATTTTGAATTTATTTTCCTGTTTTCAAATTGCAAATAGTTTTCATAGAAATAATCTCGTTTCTTCACTTGCCCATAGTATGGTTAAGATTCCAGCCACCTTAAATACTTGTAGAAAGCAATTGATTTGTTTGTATTAGCTTATTCTAGGGACCCAAAAAAGAACTGAAAGCATGGCTTCTTAGGTATTGGATTTCATGCGTTTTGAAGGTTTAACTAAATATTTGGGCAGTGGGATACGGAAATTCTGCGATAAAATGCAGATTTGAAGACATCTTTTCAATTGATAAGATGGAGGAAAAACAGTGTATTCAACACTCTTGTGCTTTTTTATTGATGTATACACTGGAGTTACAAGATAAGACGAGGCACTTACCCTTAACTCTAACCCTAAAGTTGGTACATACAATAGAAATAATAGTAAAATAACATTGCTTTTAGCAAAAGACAATACTCCTCTGATATCGATATCAGATAATGGAACATATCGGAAGCCTAAAAATCTTTTATAAAAGTATATTGGAAGGCATAATGGGTTGTGGCGGAAGCATCACAGGCAAAAAACACAATATATACATATACATAATATAAAAAAATGCAACATATACATATAGATAATTTAAAAAAAATCCAAAAGTAAAATTGTAATGCAAAAATAATGAATGACAAACATAATGATAATATCATGTCTAGAAATTCAAATAACAATAAAATCAAATTAAAAACCAGAAATTTTAAGTTCAAAACTTGAAATAAGTACAAAACATAATGAAGGAGGTTGTTGGTTCAATATGGGTAGAGTGGGTGGACTTGCTGACAGCAGAACTGCACAATAATGAAGGAGGTGTTGGTTCACTGTGATGAGAATGACCTTGGTGTAATGTTTATTTTAGGTCGGATAAAAAACACTTAGGCCGACTTCTGCGAAGAAAATAAGAAGAGAAGATTTCAGTTTCATCGCCTCGGGTCAGGTTGGGACACGTGGACCTGAGGCTTCTTCTCCTTTGTTTCCCATGAGTTTTCGTGCTGCCACTCCACAACTTCCATCATGTCTGTTCCTCAATGCCATTCCGTGAGACCCAAAGTGGTTGTGATGGGCCACCATGAAAAGCTTGCATTGTCATCACCATGTCGTGGTAGCAAGCTATAACAACACCACCGATTTCCGTCATAATGGAATTTTGATGACAATGCAATATTCAAGAGAAATTATTAACAATCTTGTAATAATGTTTTAAATCCTTGATAGTTGTTGACCTTAAAAACGTTATAGTGCGATAAGTGCTATTTTGACATTCATTAACAATAAAATGTCATACATGTCTCAAATGAAACATACAATCAAATGCAAACATAGGATTCCTAGTCGTGAATCATCAATCATCCTTCATCATGTTCTAAATTCAAATTATTTTTATAATTGTCACTAGTATTACGATTTATTTCTTTATTGGAAATTAAATTGTAAAATGTAATTCTTTGTTGGAGACCTTTCTTCGACTAGAGATATTATCAAATTATATTATACAAGTGTGTGTTAATCTCATATTACAAGCTGGTTTTGTAAGATTGAATTAGGCTTTAAGTTTACTTTGTAAGATACTATTAGAGTCTATCCTAACAAGATTTGTTTGATCTATTGCGGCACATATTATCGAACCATTATTAGACCTAGTGTCATTGAAAAATCCACTATGGCAGTGCCATGGTGGAAATTGGTGGAAGATTTATAGCTTGCCACCATAACATGACGACAACGATGCAGGTTTCTTGCATATAGTCGCTGCTCTTTGTGTCACGAAATGTTGTTGCGGAACTGAGATGGTCAAAGTTGCATAGAGACAATGCAACAACCATTCAAAAATGAAGGAGAGACAACAATTGTGATGCGACACCCATGAGAGATGATGGAGATCCTACATTGACTAGGAATAAAACTAAATCATAATATATGAGTGGAGTGTTAAACTCACCTTACAAACTGACTTTGAGGATGAATTAGACATAAACCTACTTACTAAGAAAAGACAACCTTAATGGTCTCTCTTTTCTTCTTACTTAAAAAAGACAACCCAAATGTTTGTTTTCCTTTTAACAAAAGGAGTTGGGCCATTCAACCCAACTTAATGCAAACATTATAACATTAACTTCAACTCACATTACAACAATCTCCTTCATTATTGTGGAATCTTGCAGATGTTGTCGCTCATCGTTTACACTACCACTAACATCATAATTGCTGACACTACCACTATCGCTGCCATTGGTTACATGTTTTTTCTTTCTTTAACTTATTTTTATTTAGTGCCACCCACCTTAATTTTTTTTCCACTCTAATTATTTCTAAAAAAATTGTGACCTATTTTTTAGCAACAACAATGACCACTAAATAGGACACTTCAAGAACATGTCATAGAAATGACTCGGGTTGGAAACATTGTCGTCCAATGGATGAATCAAACTTGAAAACAATTGTTGTAATTATTATGAAAACATTATGAATCAAGAAATTATTAGAGACAAAGAACATTTAATAGCAAAGAAAGAGCTCTCAACATCTTTTAAAGAAAAAGTAGTCACCTACTCCATCAATCCATATAGTTGAAATTTCAACAGCTAGTTATTATAAGGTGAGAAATAGTGTTGGAAGAAAAAGACTAATGAATATGTTTTATGGAAATCAAATTGTTGCAATAGAGAAGAGAAAAAAAAGAGAAGGTTATGCAAGCTAGTATCAAAAAAGCATTTGACAAAAATTTAAGACATTAGTGCATCAATATATTGCTGGATTGTGGTATCAAACAGGCTTGTCATTCAGCCATGTAAGATTGAAGAGTTTTTAAGATATGATTGATGCTATTGGTGCTTATGGACCTAATTTGCCAGCTTTTACTCATGAAATTTTAGTTCCACTCTGAAAAGTTGTTGAAAGATCATAAATTACAGTGGAGCAAACATGGTTGTTTGTTCTATTATGTTGGATTTATGGACTGATTGAAGGCAATGCTATTGGATTAACTATATGGTGAGGTTCCCTGCAAGGACAATGTTTGTCAAGTCGATGGCTCTAAATTTGTGAAAGGAAGGGAAAAGCTATTTAGGATACTTAATACCCTTGTGAAGGAGAGTAGAGAACAAAATGTTGTTGAAGTTATCACAAATAATGGGAGCAATTATATGTTAGCTAGTAAATTATTGGAAGAGAAAATACTTCATTTCTATTGGCGTTGTTATGCTACCATTGTATAGATTTGATGCTTGAAGAAATTGGAAAGCTTTGTTTGATAAAGAAGATAATTCAAAAAGAAGTCTTGTTGGCTTTATCTATAGCCATTCTAGTTCCTTGAGTCTATTGAGAGAATTTACAAGTAAGAAGGAATTGGTAAGACACACAATTACATGGTTTGCTATCTCTTATTTATCATTACAAAGGTTACATCAAGAGAATGGACATTTGAGAAAGATGTTCACTTTAGCAAATGGAACAAGGACAAGCTGCCTAAAGGAAGCTAAGGGTAGGAAAGTAACAAAAATTATTCTTGTTCCTTCATTTGGAATCATATTGTATTTACTCCCAAAAGTCATGACTCCTCATGTTATGTACTTCGTCTAGTGGATGGAAAGATAAAAACAATTATGGGCTATATATATGAAGCAATGGAGAAAGTCAAGAAATAACAATAAAGCCACTCAATAAAAATGAAATAAATTCAAGGATGCATTTAAAATAATTGATAATCGATGAACATGCCAACTTTATTGCCCCTTGCATGCGGCTTGAACCTAGATTTCTATTATTCTAACTAGGAAATGGAATATGATTTGGAGTTTACAAATGGATTATATGCTTGAATCAATAGGTTAGTGCCAACTAAAGATGTGCAACAAAACTTTTTATTTGAGATGCCTCTTCATAAGAGTGGAATTGAACTCTTTGGTGATGACTCTGCCAAATAATCAAGGAAGATCAGAGCCTCAGGTGAGACACTCAAATGCTTTCTAAATTGCCTTAAGTTATGGTTACAGTCTAAGTTACTTTCTAAGCTTGTATAGGTCAATGGTGGAACAATTTTGGGCATGCAACTCCAAACTTACAAAGTTGGAAATCAAGATTTTAGGTTTGACAAGTAGTTCATCTATGTGAGTGCAATTTGAGTGTATTTGAGCAAAGTAATAAATATTGTTTGTAACATGACTCATTTTATTATCATCTTTTCTGTAGAATGTAGAAAGAAATTAATTCACATTTTGCTTATTCATAATGTAGATTCATTAAAAAGAAAGAATTAGGCTGACCACGAAGGTTACATGATTTGGTTTAAATCAAGTATAATCAACAACTTGTTCAAAGATACAATGTTAGGGATGAAATAGACACTATTGTATTGAATGACATTAATAAGTTTAATAAGTGGTTAGTGGAACAAGTGGATGATGATAATAATAATGAAGGGTAAGAAATGAGTTGTTTTTTTGATGATGATCCCACTCTTAACTGGGCAACCGTTTATGAAGGCTCAGGTGTTGGAAGACAAATAATTTATACAAGGAGAAAAGCAACCAATAAAAAAAAGAAAGCAACTATTAGGTGATGGTATTGTTATTGGATCTTTCCATGCTTCTAAGAATGGTCCGAAACCCTAACAAGGAGGAGCAAATGGAAGATTCAAATTGGCGTTGAGAATGAATTGCATGATAGATCTGATACTGAGTTTGAAAAACTACTTAACTTCGACAAGAGTTTCTTTGAAGAGGAAGAGGATGAGGGATATGTCTCATTGGATAATGTTGAAAATAATTATGTTGGGAATGAAGAAGACTCGGATAATAAGAAATTTAAGACATTTATCTTATGTTTCATTGTTATTTTAAGTTTTAAACTTGAAATTTGTGGTGTTTTGATTTAATGAATCACTTGGAAGTTGCGATTCCGGTGGATCGCGTCGGAGCATTGATATAAATTGGAAATCGCGTTGGAGTGGAGAGTCTTGTGATGCAATCCTTCTCGTGGTTGTGCCTATCTCGAGCTTGAACTTTGTGGCAAAGTTACTCATAGCAATGACAATCCTAGTGGCGGCACTTCTAATGTGTTCGACATACCTTGTGGTGGTGCCTTTGGCATCCTGTGGCAGTGGCAGCTCCTCTCACTCGCTGCCTCGACGACTCTCCACTACATGTGACAATTCTAGGGTTTATTTTAGGTTGAAATTTGTAACCCAAAAGCCCAATTAAGCCCAAATGAGACACTGCTCTTTTCAAAGCCCCATTAAGTCCTCCGCTTTCAAATGAGGCATTGCACCTTTCAAAGCCCCATTAAGTCCTTCGCATTCAAACGATGTTGTACCTTTCATAGCCCTATTAAGACCTCTGTCACTACTCCTTTGAAAGCCTAAACAGACAACTCTCTCCTTCCCTTCCCTTTCTATCCAACAAGGCATCTATCCTAAAAGCAACTTACAATACTAAAATCTAATGAATTATTAATTAGATATATGTACACACACACACACTCAATCAAATACTTCCGACTCTTTTTGTTTCTACCAATTATATGGTTAGTGAACAGTTCTTGTACCTTTTCACAAAATCCACACTTCATGTTTCTCTTGGATCTCGGAGACTTTGTTGTGATATAATGAGTTTACTGAATTGTGGATGTAATATCATATATTTATTTATAACGAGAGAATAATTGAATAAGGATTCTCACTTTGAATCCAAACAAAATAGTTAAACAATGTTTCAAAGAATCACTATTTGTATAAAGATATGGTTTTTGACACATTCCATAATGGCCTTGTAATTTGTTTAGTTTCATGACCTTGATTTTGCAGATTTATGGGCTGAAAACGCTGGTGAAGATTTCTTTGCATTATGAAGGAAGTCATGTTAAGCGTAATATTAATGGATTGTTGGACATTTTGTCAAGAATGCTACAAGACAATTATAATTTCGTTAATACAACTGCTAGCTCCTGGTATAACTTCTATATTTCTGCAGTTCAATTTTATGTATGCTCTACCTTTGGGTACAGTACTTTCTTCTTTATATTCCACTGCTTTGATAATGCTGTTGTTGATTCCTTGTTTTACTTACAAAAACCTTGCTTTTTCTTGTTTTCAATTATTTTTTATAAAACATATACTAGGCATCACTGAGACTTTATTGTTTTCAATTTGTTTACTTACAAATGAAAAATCATAATGGTCAGAGTTTAGTGTAGCTGTTAGAAAGTCATAGGTTTGACCTTTTATGCTTTTGTACCAAATCAATTTGAGTGTTATTCTTGGCTTGCTTTTTGTGTTTAATAAACATTATATATAATATAGATACCTATATTATATCTTTTAAATTCCTAAAACTTAGTGCAGTTCAGTTGGTTCATGTAGAATAAGATTCACCTACTAAGGATTTCATAATAATCAAGTTCGAAATTGTATGTTAAAACAATCTATAGTTGATTATTGTTGTTTTGCAAAGTTTAGAAGACCTTTCAAAGTCTTGTAGTGAATAGTGACTAATTTAAGTTATGTTCTTGATTATTTTTATCCTTTCTTGCTCTATCTGCATTGAACTGTTAACATTCATGAGTTAAACTTGCTTACAAATTTTGTACATGTAGTGAAAGTGATAAGGCTCATATTAGATTAGCTGCTGCAAAGGCAATCCTTCGTCTTGCTAGAAAGTGGGATTTACATATTACTCCTCAGACTTTTCAGTTTTGTATATTGATTGCAAAGGTATGTATATTGAACTGTCTACATATGAAATAAATCAGTTGGCAGAGAAAGTAGATTAGATTTTATTATTAAAATTAATTATAAAACACCCGCGTTTATAAGTTGATGATAACATTATTAAAAAATTGCTTAGTTAGTTTGTGCATTAATTAGGAAAAGAAGAAAACCATATGAAAAGAAACGAAAATAAGAGAGGAAAATACTATCTTCTGAAAACTCTAAATTTATTGTCAACACTCTATAAATGTTCCTTCACAAAATTTTAAAATAGGAAACAGATTGAAATCTGGTAGTACTGTAATTATTAAGAACATACCAATTGATATTGAAAATAGAAAACTGCTATAAATAGGGGATTATTAGGACAAAAATATTCCTAAAATCTACAAAAATCATTGCGAGTTTTATTTTCCTTTTTAAGAGTATATGATTGTTACAAACAGGGGAGTTGAGAATGTGATTGGTATATGATTGAAATTAATAAAATATTTCTTCTTTGTTGCCTTCATTATTCAAGTAAAACATGCCAAAAACTGGCTAATGTTTACTATCGTCTGAAAAATGAATGAATTTTAAATTGTAGATCTTATCCTTGCCATTTGATCTGAAATTTGGTGCACAAGGAGAAACATACTAAATTCGTGTTTTACCTATATTGCTTTTACTAATAGCTCTTCCATAAACTATAAGTTATTTATTGATTCTCAATTGATTCATTATTATGTTATTTTTAACTTTTCTTTTGTATCTCTTTCCGTATTTCAGGACTCTTCTTTGTTTGTTAGGAGCACATTTCTTTGTAAGACCCAAAAGTTGTTGAAGGAGCATAAACTACCAATCAGATTTGCTTGTGCTTTTGCTGTGGCAGCAACAAATGGTACGGAGAATCAACAATATCAGGTGTGTTTATGAATCATAAATTTTATGTTTGATTTTTACTAATTTATTTTTTTCTATTCTTGTCAAGTTGAATTACTTGAATATTTAATTGTAATCTATGCGATTGAAATGTTGTAATCATGACCCCTTGGTATTATTAAGGCTATGCCTTAATATCTAATGGGGTGGAATGGAATTGATTGGAGTGGAATTGAATGAAATAAAGTTACTATTTCCAGCTTTTGTTTTTTTTTATTATCGTAAGGTAAAATACAATGGTTTCATATTTTGTGAACTTGGAGGGTACGGAAACGAGATGTATGGAATGGAGTGCATTAAATAAAGTGTCTCTCCATTCCATCTTAGTTTAAGCATTCCAAACATGAGTCTAGTATCATTCCATTCCATCAATCCAAATATAATAACTAAGGGAAATCTAGAACCTTCATAGCTTTCTTTACAACCAACATATTAGTGCACCTTTATTTCCATAATCCGTTAGTTATACTCTGACTCTATTAAATTGTACCTTTAATTATCGCCAAATTTTAGTTAATATCATTTTCCTTATTGTCTCTTCTCGCATAGATGACCTTTGCTTGTCTCTAGTGTGGTGCCATGTCTACAACTTTTCTGGCACAACCGACATTGAACATGCCCTTTCCAAATCTGGTATCGACTTTGTGACTGAAGATCATTTTACACCTCCCCTCCCTGTTTTGGACATGTTTCTCTCTGCAAATCTAGTTTTCTCTCTCCTCGATGTGACCATGGGCGATATCAAGTGTTGCTCAATATGAATATGCTATTTTGACAATGTCAATGTCCCACTCTCCAATGACAAGTTAGATGGCAAAAACTTTTGTTATTAAGTTTTAGCACAAGGGATAGGATTATGTTGACCATCTTACCCAAACAACGACCTCCAGTGATGATAAAAGATCACCCTCGTTTATCCAAAGTTGATGCCTAAGCTTGTAGTTCTAAACTTATTCACCCTTTGATGGAACAAATATTTTGAGCCCAAGAGACCTGTGATGGGGTTTGAGAACAAATCTGCTTACTATACACCAATGATGCAATGCTTTTATGCTTTACCTAAACCTTGGGTATCATTGATCCTAGATGTCTTGATGGCTTCATAGCTGAGTACTTGGGCAGAGTTCATTGCCTTTTACATGATTTCAAAGAACTATTGCCAAGCACTCAAGCAACAACAAACTTTCTTTATGTCGATGCTTGTGTATGGGCACTCAAATTTTGGGTTCTCCCACTGTGCCCACCTTCAACTTTGCTTGGTCCAATCTATTGTTTGTCACGCAAGTAACCCACTGACATACCTTCACCTGTCACTCTAAGTGTTTCCCTAACTTTTGTATCTTAGGTTCATGGTTGTACCTGCTCTCGCAAGTCGGGTAGAGGTCGTCCCAAGTGCAACCATTGCCACAAACTAGGTCACACATTTGACTGGCATTATGCACAGCCTGGTTACCCCTTGGTCTATTGTAATTGCCCAGATAGCTCCATCTGTGAGCCCTACTTCTGATGACACCCTATCTAATATTTTTTGACCTTTGGCTCTCTTCCACAACTTCATAAAATGCTTTCAGGAACATTGAACCTTTAGTTCCACTGCTCTTGTTGGGCACATAGGCACTTTGTTTGGTGGTCTTATTCACTCCACCCCTTTTTTCAAGAAATTCATGCAAAGAGTAATAGTTTTCTTGAGTATGGCCTATTTTTTACAATAAGAGCATTTAGGATACAAAATTGGCCGGCAGTTTTATCATTATTGTTTTGTTCTTGATATTATATATATTATATTCTAGAACATGTCCTATTATAGGTTATGCTTGTGCTGATCAATGGTTACTGATGGTGCTTCTTTTAGAACTACAAGTATATGGCAGAGTTTATAAGGGATTACAGTATAGTAGCCCATAAACGAGAAACTTCTGCCATTCAAGGAGTCATGGTTGATTACCCAGCATACATTTTGGTCTTCTTGATCCATGTGCTTGCTCTGAATAATGACTTGCCATTTGATGTCTGTCCAGATGAAAAAATTTATGCTGACGTTTGCAGGTATATTGTAATTATTATCCTTCATATTTTAGTTTTAATAATTGTGGCATATGAATATACAACCTTATATGGTGACGCATCTTGGTTGCTTCTTTGTAGTCCACTTTTCTTTGTCCTACAGGCATTAGTTGATATAAATATTGTCGATGGTGATGTGGACATTGTTGATGGTGCTGTCCTACATATAGTTAGTATTTTTCGAGCAATCAGAAAGGCTGAGGATGCTGTTGATGCACAAATGACAACTGTAAAATTTTTTGACCCTGTTCTTCATTAATTGCTTGCTTTTTGTTGTATGTACGTTTTATTTGACTTTTGTGAAATGCAGAAGCTGCATATGCTAGCTGAAATTGGGATATTTACATTAAACAAATTAATTCATGGTGGAATCTCCAAATTGCAAACACCTGGACAAATTTTATTACCTTCATCATTATATAGAGTGAGTCTCCTTAAGAGTAATGTAAGCTTTCTTGAGGATGCTTTAGACAGAAGATTTCGTTATTTTCTAATTTATTTATTTTTAGCTTGTACAATTAGTTGTTTACCTTATTCATAAAATATTTTTTGCTTTGGATGAAACGTTTGACTGCAGACTAGTTCAAAGTGTCCGAAGTCTCTTTTTGATGAAAATTTTCTAAGTAGAGTTTTTCATGCACTTAAGGAATTTACTGTGGTTCATGGAAATGCTGAAAAGGTACGTTTTTTGTAGATACAATTGGCAATAATTGTTTCTCACTTCGTTTCAATAATGCCAGTCAATTTTATTTATCTCCCTTTTTTGGGGGGGTGGGGGGTGTGGTTGATGCTAATAGATTGCAAAAAAGCTTCCTAAGCATGGTCATAAGGGTCAACAAGATGTTAAAAAGTCTAATATTAATATTGATGGTGTACTGGACTTGGCATCTAGCAAACCAGATGATTTGTCAAGGAGAGAAGTAACAAATGCTAAAACTGCGAATCCAGACATCCCTTCAACGAAAAGGAGAAAATGTGTGTCTGTATCTACTTCTGGTTCTGTTGGTTTGCATGAATGCTCTACGATCGAGAAGCAACAAAAAATACCATCAAAACATTGTGGGAAGACAGTAGAGAAAAACATACTTTCGTCAAGTGATTCTGTGTGCTCTAAGGGTTCTATGTATGAATCACATGTGCAAACCCGTAAATCAAAAAGAGCTGCTGCTTCTTCTTTGGAGAATGATGTGGCAGGTAGCAAACATACTGTTGAACCTATCAAATGTCCTAGAACCAAACGGAAAGACACATGTGGCTCAAAGGTTGGTGGAAAATTCTTTGAAATATCGTAACTTTAGTATTGTTTATTGTACTTATGAAAGAAATTTGATTTAGTTTATCTCTTTGATTCATTTTATTTTATGACTTTACGTGTTTACTAAATATTTTATCCTAACAGTTTTTTGTATTGGCTTTGAGCCTAATGCAACTGAGGTTATTACATTACTATCACTAGCATAAGCTTTACGAATATCCTGAAGCTTTAATTTATGTTGAATCAATAAGTAATTTAATCATAATAAGGTCACTTGAGAAACATACAAAAGAATTACAATGAATTTTAGTGAGTGAATTTCCCTCTCTTAGGATCTGATCTTTATAATAACTTTGGATACATCAGATACAATGTATGAGAAAGAAGAGAAGAATAACTATCATGGCAAGGGAAAAGTCTAACAATAGTCTTTTGGCCACCGAAATCATTGTAGTTAAGTCCATAGATTTGAATATATCCTTTAGCCACCAATTGAGCTTTGAGGCGATCAACTTCGGCATTAGGTCCAACTTTAATGGCATATAGCCAATGATAGCCTATTGTCTTCTTCCTAGAAGGAAGAGGAACTAACTCCCATGTTTTGTTATGTCCAAGACCTTGTATTTCGATAATCATTGCTTGTTGCCACCCAGGATGATTAAGTGCTTCTGTTCACATTTTTACGAATAGTAATAAAAGAGACGGAAGAAATAATGGAAAAATAGGATGGAGATAACTTGTGGTAGCTAAAAGAAATTGTAAATAGGGTGAGAATTGCTGGCAAATCTTGTAGCTTTGCCAATGGCAATGGGCCAATTGGTGTCATTAAGATCAGGAGTCGTGGTATTAGGTTATGTTGGTAAGGACCTGTTGAAGAGGACTTACCTTGGGGCATTTGACTAGCTATTTGGTTCCTATATTGATAGGTAATAAAAGGTGGTGGCGATGGTTTAGGAAGATTTCGTATGGAATTTTGGGTGTGAGGAGCAGAAGCAACAAAAGACTTAACTAAGGGCACAGGTAGGACGTGTTGGACAAAATTAGAATTCTAAGTAGGAGGGAAGGGAGTTGGTTCAAACAAGGTGACATAAGCAAACAAATAATACTTCTGGATCTCATGAGAGTAACATTCATATCCTTTTTGAAGTCGATAATAGCCCAAGAAGACACATTTAATGGTTCTAGTTGGGAGTTTATCTAGATCTGGAAACATCATGGACAAAACATACACAATTGAAAACATGTGGAGCGATATGAAAGGGGGTTTCTTTGGAAATAGAATGGAGTAGGGAACGTATTTTCAAGTGAAGAAGGCATTCTGTTAATGAGAAAACAAGTAGTTAGAATAGCATCACCCCAATAATGAACAAGCATATTTGCACCAAGCAAAAGGGTATGAGCCTTCTCAGTTAGGTGTCTATTTTTCCTTTATGCTATACCGTTTTTTTGAGGCTTACGAGGGCAAGTAGACCGATGCAAAATGTCATGTGAGCTTGATTGTTTAGATAAATCAGAAAAAAAAAAAAATATCCTTTGGCATTATCGCTTTATAAGATTTTGATTACTTTTCTAAACTGAATTTCTGATTTCATTAAAGAAAGACATAGAACTAGACAAAAGTTGAAAACGATTTTTCATTACACAAATCCAAGTATATCTAGAAAACTCATCCATGAAAGTAACAAAATATCTAATACCAAAAGATGACACACGACTTGACTCTCAAATGTCAAGAAATGATAGAAAAAGTAGAGTCACATTAGATTCAGAATATTTATAAAAGGAAGACCAGACATGTTTTCCTAATTGACATGCTTCATATTCAAAAGTTTGGAGACTATTAAGTTCATGGAACCATCATCTTTAATTTTGACCAAATGAGGATGATCTAAGCGTTCATGTAGCAGTTTAGGAGATGCGAATGCAATACAAGATATAGATGAGCTCGTACCAAGGTATTATAGGCATCTAGATTCATGTCCTTCGCCAATCATCCAACCTATACCACGCTCTGTATAATAAATGAGTTGGCATCAAAGGTTAGTGAAAAATTCAATAATTTAATTAATTGGCTAAAAGAAATTAGACTAAAGGGACAAGCAGGAAAAAAAGGAACAAATTTTAAGTTTAAAGAGGGACAAAGAGAAACTTGACCAATTCCTTGGAAAACTACTTTAGGTCCATTGGCTAGGGTTATGAAATGAGGTGTTTTAGAAAAGGATAGAGAAGAGGACAGAGATATTGCTAGAATTATAATCAGATGCGTCTGAGTCAATCATCTTTGGATTTTGAGTTGTAGATGATTGGGCTATTGTAGATGATTGGGCTAGGCTATTGGATTTCAACCTTAAATATTCTTCATATTCTTCGTTAGAAAACTTTGGCTCAGAACCTTTAAATTTGGAAATATTGGCTTCCTTTTCGGGAAAGCCTGTGTAAAAGAGTTATAGTTGTCTTGGGTGGAGCCCATTCGTTTACAATACGTGCATCAGCGACATCCTCTACCACCACACCTCTTCTAGTGCCACAATTTCCTCTTCCATGAGTAGAAAGCATGGCAGAAGACTTAGCAGATTCTTGAATATTTCTACACTTAATTGTTGGAACACGAAGGAGTCATGTTGTCAAGTTTTCCATACAATGAACTTCTTGACCAATTAAAATATGATCTCTAACATGATCAAAATTTGGATTCATTGCACGGAAGATCATAACCATATCAAACTTTTTTTTTATATCATCTAATGAGTCAACTTCCAAGAACATCTTCAATTCCTCAATTGTTGATTGTGCTTCAACAATAAAAACATCATGTCATTACCAGACTGCTTGAGATAAGCCAACCAATTAGCCAAATGGTACAGGTGTTGGATATCGTTCGCACAAATATTTTGGGTGTTTTTCCTAAAGGAATGACATGTTTTGAATGAACTGATAGCTCAAAATATTGGGCTCTACTGATTGCCAAAGTAGAGAGCACAAAGTTGAAATCAGTTTTCTTCCACTGTTGAATTTGATTTCGGGGTACTAACTCCCATCTTCCTCTAAATGATCATGGAAACTTTGGCCAACAAACGAAAGTTCAATTGAGGTAAAGTTCAATTGAGGTAGATCGAGACAATTAGTTTTTTCCATTTAATTTCTTAGAAGTTATCGAAGGGGTCCCGGAAAAAGAGGAGATAGTTCCTGAAGACATGTTGAACAAGGTAGAGGCAAGGACATAGTCCAGAATGCAACAGCAAAAGAACAAAAGGCAACTTAGGGTTTCAAGTGAGAGAATCTATGATCAACACTAGAAGACTCACCATATGGTATTGAAACGAATAACAGAGGGTGAAAATGGACTCATGCCACCATAGTTCAACTCACCTAGGTTAGTTGAGAAGATGATGATGCGTACCTGAGTTTGGATGCGCAACCAACAGGGTTGGGTCACGCTGTTCGAGGTGCACCAGACCCAAATGTAAGAGGACGAAACTTTGGTGGCAGACCACTATGGAAAGAGCAGACAATGACCGGATGGCGATTCCTTTGCCGAATATGGACAGAGTGGGATCAGCTTTCTCTGATACCAACTTGAGAAAAAGAAGAATTGGAATTAATTTGAGAGAGCGAATTTCCCTCTCTTAGGATCTCATATTTATCATAACGTTCAATATATTAGATACTGTGTATGAGAGGGAAGAGAAGAGAATATAAAAAGATATATCTAGGAACTAGGTACATGAATAGCACAAATCACACAACACCGTTATAATAAATTCTATTTAAGACTATTCATTTCAACAAGGTCAATATGCAATTGAAAGCAAACAAGACTTAACTTCATTTGTAGGATTTTGTTATCAAAAGCGTTGGTTTCCAAAGTTGGACCTAGTTTGGATTAGCTTTTAGCTTATCGGAACTTTTCAGTTATAAAATCCAACTGTTGAATCTTTTGAGGCAAGAATGCAAACCGTTGTTAAGTTTGTAAATGCTTAATTGCTTATAGAGAAGTTATAGAAAGTTTATGAAAAGCTGATTTACATGAGTTGATTTTAAGTTTTAACTTATGGGATATGTTTGACTCATTTTATCTCCTTGATTTTTTTTTCTTTTCGTTTTCTTGTTAATGCATATAAGAAATAGGTGTAATAAATTCCTTGTTTTGAGCCTGATTTTGTCCTTGCTCATCTTTTGTCCTTTTATTATGCAGCTTATGTTTTTTTGTGGAAACAATTCTTATGAATATTATTTGATTTTTTGCTGTAGAAACAAGATATACTAGAAGATGTTTCAAATATAAATAATTTCAGCCTCCGGTGAGTTTTATGGTAACTTTTTGCTTTCTAGATTTTTACCCCTTCTTTATTGATTACATGCATTTATTTCTTGTTTTTAGGGATGTTCGGGTACGTTTGGGTTTCGTCAAATAGTTATTCAACTTGATTAAAATTGTCTGCATCCGGATCAAGTTCCATTAGAATAATTTTTCTACAAAATCCAACAATCAAGTAGATCAATAATGAATTCAGTTGGGTCAATGGATACCCAAAAAATAAACATTTTTTGTGAAGTCAAAAAATATTATTTTTTCTTTGTTGATGCCTTTTTATATAACTTCGAAATATTTATATATGTATTTTGATTAAATAGTGCATTTAAACAAACTAAAGCGACATTTAAATTAGAGAGACTAATGCAGAAATGACAGGATGTTACGAGACTTGAATATGAAAAATGGTGTTAGTATGTGATTTTCCTCAAACTTTATTTTTTATAAAGCATAGCAATAATACATTAAAATGAAAATATATAATATTAGTGGATGGGTTAGATTGATTTCATAGGTCCAATACCAAGACTCAACCGAATGAACAATGAGTTTTATTTAGAGTTGGATCGGTTTGGATTCATGGGTGTACTTGTGTTCTCTCCTAATTTCTTGGATAGGGAGGAGGAGCCAAGGAGAGTCCTCTAATGGCTAACATTGTGTGTATGTTTGTTTTACCCTAATAAAGTTAAATAAACTTGAAATAATTTGTTGAATTATAGGGTTTAAAGTAGAGGAGATAAAAAAGGATTGAATACAGTTATGTGAAGATGTCTTTAAATTAGATGGTCTACAAAAGAGCATAGGAAGACCGTCTATTAGAGTGACCATTAGCTTGTCTAGTAGTATTAGATTCATTTAGTAGTGTCACTGGTTAGACCGACTACTACACTGTCTATTGAAATCTTCTTGTAATGTTAGACTTGTTTACTAGTTTGTAGTACATAGACAATAGACAGTCTAATGTCTTAACGGTTTTCCATTACACTCGAGGTTTATATATAGTCTAGTTTGATTGATTGTATGTATGATCTAATATTATTATTCAATATAACTGTGTTTTCTTTCAATTCTCTTTCTTATGTGATTTTTTCTATTGTTGTGAACCCAACAAGTTCAATTGATATTTACTTGATTAGATGGTATTCCACTCTTGATTTCTGTTGAGTATTTTCCTCTCTTCCTTTTCAATACAATGGTGGGTAGTGGGAGGACTTATAAACCTAAATTATTGAAGTTTACTCGTCAAAAATCACCATTAATATCCATGTACCTTCAGTTTCATGCCAATGCTGCTGTCTCGTTTCTGATTTCACCTTTTTATTTTTTTCATCACCTTGAGACTTGACCAGCCGATAAACACATTTGTATCAGCTATTCATTGTGTTCTCCGTATGACTTATGTTTTACATACCCTTTTTTTTTTTGCCTTTGAAATAAATTACGAGGTTTCCTGTTTCATGTTGCAGTGAACCTGGTGAATATTGTTCTCGGGGTGGTATAAAGACAGCACTTACAAGTAGCCGGGCTGCCAAAGAGAAAATACCACTGAATAAGGAAAATGGTAAGTAGTTCAACATGTAAAATTCCGTGTTATGGATAAACGCAGAAAAATAACCGTGGCTAGAAATACAATTAGCAAATCGAGGCATGATAAAAACTTTTTAGAGATATGTTGTACAGGCAACAATCAATGTGTTAAAAACAATTTGCAATATTTTTCTGTACTCACCGTCAACATAGAAAGGTTGAAGAGAAACAAATGAATTCAATACGTATGTCCTTAACGAAAAAACAGGGGTGTTATATATAACCTTCCAACATAACAGTTCTGTTACTACATAATAGACTCTATATGAACTATAACACACTGCCGCTAAGATAACTGAACGATGTTTAGTTTTCTTCTACTCTTTGATTAATGGTTCACAAGATTCACTTGAATGTATATTTGGGATTTTTCATGCTCTCAATAAATTTCTCTCGATAATGTGAATTTTGGTGCAGTAAATGTAAATGCAGGGGGAAAATGCATGGAGACATCAGCTTCAGAAGTTGTCAGTACAAATGCAAATGCTGTAAAGTCTTGCCCAGATATATTTTGATGCCCTATTTAACAAATGCTTATTTTGTTTTTTAAATTTTGTTTCTTATTTTCAGGCTAGAAGAACAAGACGGACAGTATAAATATTGTGCCGTGTTCTCACAGACACGGAGCTGAGTCATCTTAAACTGCAAGCATCTCACTCCGTCATTATTTTTCGCATTATCACATACTGCAACCTTCCCCGTATTGAGAAGAACTCGAGCTTGTGTTTATACGTTTTCTAATCCTGTATGCATGCTAAAACTTCCTAGTTCCAAACATATGTTTTTTCTTGTATATATTTACTAATATTTTCACCCGTTAGAGGCAATTTCTTTTCGTACTCCAGTCTATCGTTTCTTCTGACACCCTTATAAAGTGTGAAAAATGTTAAAAATATCTTTCATGTAGTTTTGTTGAAAAGACTCTGAATTTAATAATTTAGAAAGCTTTCGGATTATATATTTTTGAAGTTAACATTTTAGGTATTATATTTTGTAATGTATAAATTAGAGTTAACTAATTCATAATACATTTTTGTCAAGAATGTCAAAAGTATCATTCCATGTTAAAATATTCTATTGTGCTGTTTTATTGAGAAGACTTTGGAGGTAATGATCTAGAAAGTTTTTGGATTACGTATTTCACAAGTTAAACTTTTGGATATTACTTTTGGCATTGTATAGTTTAGAATTATATAATTCATAATTTACTTTTTGATTACACATTGAAAATGTATTTTAAATTACAAAATTTCAAAATACAGTTTAGCATATACATTCTAGATTAACTTTTTTTTTTTTTTTGAACTAACTAATTCAGAGTTAATTATTCTCACTTTTGGATGCAGTGAAAAGTTTGCATTTTATCAAATAACAAATTTGGATTGATTTTGTTAATTCTTTGTAGTCCTCCTACTAGTTCTCTTTTAACTACATAATCTATTGATAACCTAAAAAAGTGTACAATATGGACGAACATCTTTTGCAGAATAGGACAAAAGCGATAATATAATAACATATTTTGTAAATTATAACTACATATAGGTTAGCTTTGCTAAATACTTATCAGATTTCTTATATATTTTACGGAATGAAGTGCAAGGCAAACTTCATTTCAGAGGCAACAGTTCCAATCCTCTGTGCTGCTCCCAGTACAGTATCCATGTGTCACTCCAAAGACACGTTACGAGTTCTGCTATTGGGTTGTGAAAAGTGAAGAAAGTGTGAGAAAAGAGGAAAGTGAATATGAAATCAGACACAGTGACGCTGGTGCTGGTGAATCTAACAAGTATGGTGCACAAAGCAGATGAGTCGTTGCTTCCAGGAGTGTACGTGTACAGAGAGGTTGCCGAGAATCTGAATGCTGACCCCACTGCGTTGGGTTCACTCATCACTTATTCAATATCAGTTACATTCTAGGTAGTTACTAACTTTCGGATCAATTGGGAGAAGTGATTCTACTAATATTTACAAATTCAGAAATCAATGGAGAGTCTTTCAAAATAAAACTTCATAAGGAATATTTTATATTTTTCACACCCTATGGAGTTACAAGAAGAAATATAGGTGCAAGAAGAAAATAAGATTACGTTAAGAACGAAAAATCAACAGAAAGATTGAACAATAACAACATAATCCCTTCCGATGTGTTTATATTTGGTGCCTTTGGAAACTTTTCATAATTTAAGAATGCTTTATTTTCAAAACAAATAATATATATATATTATTTGTTTTGAAAGATAAGAAGGGTTTAGTATTAATGCATTTGGAATATGGTTATTGCTTTGTGAGGTTTGGTTAGTCGTTATTGCTTCCTCTGTCTATTCTCATTGAGTTGATAGAATTGTAATCAAGGCTAATTAGTTTTTATGTGATGATCTTTTACTTGCGCCTTCGTTTGGATTACATATTATGGCATCAACTAGATGATTCTTCACCACTGGTGAGTTATGTGGCTTTTTCTTCTTGGTTGAATCGTCTACCGAGTCTTCAAAATAATCCTTGCTTGAATTATCTCTTTATTCTTTATTGTAAGTTAAAATTTGCAGAAAGAATTGTCTAGCTTTAACATCTCTTGTCGGGCTTATGATTATTAAATCTTAAATGAATGGTTTCTTCGAATGTAACTCTAACTATTATAGTAGGATTTTAGAATCATACTTTCTTGAACTCTTCCTAGTATTATGAATGAAACATTAAATAATAAAAGGATGAAAATAAAATACATTAAGTTTCTTGTTTTTTCACAATTCATTGAGAGTCTTTTCAATCATGTAAATTTTGTTTTGTAAATAGTGAGTTTTTGTTTGAAAAAAATCCAATAACTCATATTTTGTTTATGTGTTGTTAAATAATAAAGTATCAAATGTGATCATACTATGTCCACAAGATAAAAGAATTTATTTATAATAGATTCTATAAAACACAAGTGTTCTGTTTGATAGAAGATACAACACTTTGTATTCTCATTTTTATCTAATAAGCAATGTTTTGGTCAAATGATAAGCATATAGATTAAAGTTAATATTATATTTCACAAAAATACTCTTTATGCTTATTTTATGTTGTAAGGAATGTTTGTTTTCTTTGTCTACTAAGATGATACGTAAAAGTATATGTCAACATCAAAGATCTCTTAAGATATAAGTTAAAAGTTTCTATACATCAACAACTCCCTAGCTAAAGTTTCAAGTAAAGGCACTCTAACCAAGAACAGATAAGTACTACCCTATCAGCATGTTGCTTTAAGAGAAGAAAAAAAATATTTAATGCATGCATAGAACACATTTAAGGTATCCTCTACGTTTAAGATAATTAGAAATGTAGTCATTTTCAAGTATTCTTTTAGAATATAGTCACTCTTGGCTAACCTATTTATTATTGTTTAAACACCTACTCATTCTAGGTTAAAACGTGAGTATTTTTTGAACATAGTGCTTAAACATTGTATATATTATAAGATGTTACTCTCTTTAGTGAGTTTAAATCACATTTTAGACAAAACTTTGTTTTAGTCAGGAGTGCCTATGTTCAAAATAATACGTTTTTGGGTTAGCCATAGTGGCTACATTCTAGAATAATACTTGGGTTTTAGCCAGAAGTGGCTAAGTGTTCACTTGAGTTTTAAACAAGAATGATTGGGTGCTTGAACAATACTTAGTATGTTCTCCAATAATGGTTATGTTCTAAAAGAATACTCGACAAGTTAACTAGGAGGGGCTATTTTTTGAAAGAATACTAGACGAGATAGCTTGGAATGATTACATTACAAAAGAATACTCAACTTGTAACTTGTCGTCATAGTCTGTATAGTGAAACTTAATCATTTAATTGAGAACTGGACATAATCTACACTATTAGGTGAACCAATATAAAAATCTAAAAATAAATTCTTCCTTCTTTACCTTGTTAAAATTGCATGTTATTAAATTTGTACTAAGTTAAGAAAGAGATTGTTTTTTTCAAACTAAAATTTTAAAGGTATTTGACAAATCGTCTATCACGTTAAAAAACTAACGTCTAGTTGTGCATCATCAAATGATAATTGTGAATTTTTTTAAATTGTTTTAATACATAGTTTAACTCTGTCTTCTTGTGTTTTAGCCTGTTTTCATAATTGTGTTACCTACTTCTATTGAGAAAATGTTTAGAAGTAAAATTTTTTTAAGCACTATTCAAGTCATTTCCTATAAACCTCTTTTTTTTTTTTCCTCAACAACCCTGTGATGTCCCTTTTTTTTTTTACAAATTAATTTTTGGAGTAATCTTCTTATTCCATTGTTCTTATGTAAGGTTTAGTTTTCTCATGACAATAAAGACCTAAATTTATTGTTGTCCAGGTCAAGATTAACCTTTATGAACTCTTTGTAATTATTATGGTTTTCATATTTATGTCTTTCTTTTCAATGCATCAATATCTTTTGATTGCCTATCTTGTTGATTGGTGATTTGATCATTGATGCTTAGGGTATTGAGAAATATTTTTGTAATCAGGAACTAAATTAAAATACTAGATAAATGCTTGTTGTCTTAAGGCCATTATAGTCATTGCAAGATTTATTTATATAATTGATAGTTAATAGATAATTTTAGGCTCATTCATATAAAGAATTAGGGTTTGGGTATTATTGTAGGTTGACATTGATTATTGGTGAAAAAGAAGTACAACATTTTTATGCATGAGTGGGAATTGGTGAAGTCTAACCCTAATAAGTTCATATCATTAATATTAAATCCTTCGCTTTCATCTTAATTCTTTATAAAAATATTAAATATTATTTTATTTGTTTTAAAATTTTTGCACTCCAAACTAAATCTTAGAATTGTTCTTGAGTCTGATCTTACTATAATTGTAATTATTATCATATATTGCACAAAACACTTAAAGAGATAAAATTTAAACCCAAATCCTTATGAACATGTAGAATTCACCTTGCTACTAGACCAAATGAACTTTGTTGTCATAATGATTATTAGTATTATTATTATCATTATTATTATTATTATTAATAATAAAAGAATTAATAGTAATAATATTAATATTATTAATAATATTAAGATTAATAATAATAATAATAATACCAATATTAATAATAAAATAATAATATCAATAGTAATAATAATAATAATAATATTAATAATAATAATCAAATAATTATTAATAATAACAACAAAATCAATAATAATAATAATCATAATATTAACATTAATGATAATAATATTTACATTATTATTATTAATAATAATATTATTATTATTAATATAGTAATATCAACATTGATAATAATTATAATATCAATAATAATGATGTAATTAATATTAATAACATTAATGATAGTAATAATATTAATAATAGTATTATAATTAACACTAATAATAATAATTACATTAATAATAATAACAATAACAATAATAATTATATGAATAATAATATCAATAAAAATAATAATATTGGTAATATTAATAATAATAATACTATTAATAAAAATATTAATAATAACATTAAAATAATATTAATAATACTAATATTATTGTTAATAATGATAATATTATTAATAATAATGGTAATAATATTAATAATAATATTTATAACAATATTAGTAATAATAATAAAAACAATAATAATATTATTAATACTAATAATATTAATGGTAATATTAACAATATTAATAATAATAGTTAATAATAATAATGTAAATATTTATATTATATAAAAATTTACAAATATATTAAATTCATATGTAATACTCTATAAACAAATTTGTATGTAAAACATTGTATGTAATCTTAATTTTACATACGAATGTGAATCCGTACGTAACGTTAAATTTACATACGAATGTGAATAAGTAATGTAAATTTTTATACGAATATGTATTATCAATATTATTCTTAGTGTTGGTTTGTAGTATAAGTAAAAATTGTGTAAACAAAGATAATATAAATGATAGTAACATTGACTAGAGTCCTTCATTCAAATATTTTGGTGATTATTAGTTTCTAAGTATTATTCCTAGAGGTTGTTTCATGTGACTTATGGGATAGATATCACAAAATGATTTGGAATGACTGTGCTATGATTTGTAAACTCAGATTTGTCTTTGAAATTAATTTTTAATAAAAATCAATACAACATTTTTTCATGTATATATATTTATACGTATAAAACTCAATATATGTATACACATATATATATATATACACATATATACATATATAAATATACGTACACATATACATACATGATACATATATATATACACATATCACTTTTCTGTGTTTTTCTTAATACGATTCATGAACTACATATAAACATTCAGAAGACGACTCACTAATCTTTTAGTGGATAGTGACTCAGCCTAGTCTTCTAAAGACTTGAGTAGGACGCATGCTCCCGACCAAGTCTCGAGAGGATATGACAAATTGACTAACCTCTATCAAATTGGAGTAAAAGGAGTTATAACCTAGAGCAAGAGGAAACGAATTGATGCACAGAACTTAAACCTGTATTTTCGAATAAAATAAAACTATTATACAAAAGCTTTCATATCTCTTGTATAAAATAGAGTCATTAATTTAGTAAATCTATTCAATTTTGTCAAAGTAATTCTTATCTAATCTCTTTTACTAAATTAGACAAGGTGGTTTTACCGATTAGTTAAATATAATAGACACACCTTTTGTGTAACAAGTTATTTCTAAAAAAAATGTGGAATAAAACTATATAACTTAGACTAATTTTATTAGTCCTTGTAAAGATGATATTTTTTCTACTACCTTATACTAGCTTATTCATTTATCACATTCTCCAAGTTTTATTTCCAACTTCTTTTCATCTAATTACTCCACCTAGTTTATCTATAAAATTTTTGAGTCTATACTATACTTCTTATACCTTGATACTGCTTAGTTATATCCTTATATTCGCATTCATATGATATAGTCAAAGCTTTGTCAAGATTCATGAACTAGTAGGCGAACTTTTCTTTCTAATTCTTTTTATTGCAGTTTTAATTCGTTGGATTTGTGGTGTTTATTTTCTAATATACCTTGTTAATTGATTTAAAATTTCAATACCCACACACATATTAGAAAAAGGGACTCACCCTAGAGGTGGTATCAAAGCAATATTTCATGAAGAGGCCTGTAAGATTTCTCACACAGATTTGAGGATGGCCAAAAATAGGAGAAATAATATAAGAACATTTATAGCGTGGACATATAAAAGATTTTAAACTCTAATTTATGGGTTTACATATCAGCTCATATGAAGCAAAATTTTACAGACGATAGAAGAGATGATGAACTAAGACATGAAAATTAAAGTCTCAGAATCAATATTTTAGTAAGAGATTATTAATCTATGTATTTTATGTAAAAGCAATCTTGAAGAATCAAGATGATTGAAGTTTTAATGAAATACTAAAAGTGCAGATTTAATATTAAATTAAGACGATTGTCTATCTTGATTTTAGAAATCTCAAAATGAATATTTAGACAAAACATTAAAACATGACAAGAAATAAAAGATATTAAGAAAAGAACATGAAGGAAAAGAAAAGTTTATTTACAAATGAATGAATATTGTTTACAATACAATGAATAACAAGTAGTTTTACACGATCTTCCTTTATTTATTTTCATCCCAATCTTTGAATTGGAAAGCTTAAGAATTCTCTCTTACCACTAGTAACTTCATTATTTTTGAGAAAAAGACTAAGTGGTATAAGCTTGAATTTTGTCTTCCAAAACCTTAACATGATCCTGAATAGATCAACTTCTCAACCTTTTCGAGCACATCTCCTTCTTTAGACGCCTTTTCAGACAACTCGCCATGGACTGTGGAGAATTAGGAATAATTGCTAAAGGTTTTACGTCCATGATCTTTGTATTATAATCATCCTTGGAAGAACAATCTGCATCATTTTGAACATCTTCTATCATTTCTCTTTCACATGGTCCTTATGTTAGCATATTTTGCGTTTCAGTTGTACTGCAACAAATAATAAATTTGGATTCAAGTAAAATTTCATAATTTAGTTTTAAATGCAAAAAATATATAATTTTTATCATCAATTCAATTGTAGAAAAAAGATTTAATATCAATAGTAAGAACTTGTGAGGATAAGATCCACTTTTATACTTTCATATATAAAAATCTTACTTTATTTTATATCAAAATAATCAATGTCAACTCACAGGAGTACTCAATATCAATTTCTTAATAAATGAGTTTAAGATTATCTATTAAACATCAATTTCTTGATCAATTATATAAATAAATCATGCAATATCCACAAGGTCTTAAGACTAAGAACAAATTTTGCTCTATTTCTAAACACTGAGTTTCAGTTCCAAACACTTTATATTAAATGTTCATAATATTGTAATGACAGTGTGATACTTTAACATACTGTCTTCAACTCAACAAATTTCTCTCTTCATTTTCTAAAGAATTCAAGAAGATCTTCTCAAGAAGTTCCAAACCAATCTGCACAAGGATCAGGAAGCCATGGAAGGAATCCAAGAAGATACATTCTAGAAAAGTTCCAAAAATGTACAATTCCAGAAATACAGTTCAAGAAATTCAGAAAAGTTGCAATAACTATACTCTTCGGTGAAGTAAGGTCCCAAAAGGCTTTGTAACTTGTAAGTGTATACATATTGCGCAAATGACAAGACTGCTTCTTCCTGCACCTCCATATCATCTTCCTGCACCTCCATACTTTAGGCAAATTTACTATTTTATCCTTTTTAAAATATCCCATACCCGATTATACCCTCCACCCCTTTTATCTTCT
>Ga0099824_1000161_pt1 | contig 61024 bp, 32 predicted proteins | sample SiratrowhiteBW_FD_76837 | JGI IMG/M metagenome (GOLD analysis project Ga0099824, IMG submission 76837) | Root nodule microbial communities of legume samples collected from California, USA - Siratro white BW | ecosystem: Host-associated > Plants > Roots > Nodule | place: USA: California... | reverse complement strand
ATAACACAAATCACAAAAGTAAGATATATATATATATTGTGTATATATTTAATATATATATATATATATATATATATATATATATATATATATATATATATATATATTAATATGCCATTATTATTATATGCATATTAATGTAATGATTTTTTATTATAATTATTCTAGTAATTTAGAAATTAGTTTTAGTTTTCATATTATAAAAAATATATATTAAAGAAAAAAATTAAAAAAGTGCAATTTTTTTTAAATTAAATTAGTTGATCCGTTAAAAATCATAATGGACAAATTCAAAATCTTCTTTTAAAACTTGCCAATAAGTAAGTTAAATTGGATTAACCTATAAAATAGTGATAAACCCATAATGAATCATATCAATATTCTATTTTAACATTTCTAATTAGGAGAGAAGATTAATTATTATTATTTCAACCCAAATCATCCTTAAATCTTTCCTTTGCTTTTGTGTAAGTTCCACACAAAAAATTTACACTTTAGTTAATTATTAAATATGCAACTTCATAAAAGTTGGAAAGCAAGTATCAAAATTTCCTTATCTTCCTCATTTACTCCACCAGAACAATTTAGCGTATAAAAATGATTGTGCTGTACCTTCTTTCTCCATCGAGTTAGAATGTAATGGAATTAGATCTTTCACATTATTTTAATGAAGATATTGTTATATGCATGCAAACTATTCCCTTAAATTCAAACCCGCAACAAAAGTATCCCATGTCACTCCAAATTGCAATGTGTACATTTTTGTGGGATTCATCCTCACTTTCTTTAATATCAATCACATTAAATATGAAAATTGGACCATCAACTTTTTGACAATTTAAAATTACAAAACATCATACCAATGCAACTCATCTTGCAACAACTTAAAAATAGTATGGTGTAATATATTGGGAATTGCTTTTCAACAAAGAGAATCAAAATTAACTTTCTTTTTATTCATATCGTATATTTTTCTCGACAGGTTTTTAGGAGTTAGAATCCAAATATAAATTTAAATTTGACTCACACTGATTAGATTTAAAGTGTTATATTTTGTTTCCTTCAACCATGGCTATCCTCCTGTAAATTTAAATCCAAATTCATTAGAGCCAAGTTTGTTTCCAAGCTGATGCATTGGTGCATCTGGCAAGATGTTAAAATTTGAGTGTTTTTTTTTCCTTAAAAAAGTTATCTCACCTAAAATACAAAAATCATTTATTACATTTGGAAATTTTTATTTTTTAGGTTCTTGACCCATGCATGAGATAAAACAATTGGTTTTGCAATTATGGACCCAAAGGCTGGTTCAAGACTCTTGATTGGTTCTGTCCACAGCCTCTTTATACTGTTACTGAGAATCAATTGATTGTACTTTGCTTCAGAAGTTACAATACCAATTGCCAAGTTCCATTACTTTCTCTCATACATAATTTGTTGCAAAGTAGTGGAAACTTATTTCTAGATTGCAACAAATGCGTATGCAAACAAATGTTATATACAACGTCTGGTTTATTAAATAAACCATAACATTTATATATTTCAGATTCCTGTATGAGAAATTCAAAACACTCCCAGAGCATTATTATTTGTAGTTTAAAGATTAGATCTAAATTTAATCCAGCAGTATAACATGTTAGAAACTTGAATAGTTCTCCTAACTTTTGGGTAGGGACAAAACGTTATTACATTCACAAGAATTTTGGTGTTACATGTGGATATCATTACATGAATATGTTAATGTCATCAACAATAATAATAAAGACTAAAAACTGATGGATGTTAGTATTAAGTGATAAATAGGACTACAATAATGATTACATAACTACGTCCAAGACATCTAGCAAATATCTTCAATCATTTAGGGCGGAGGGTGTGGAATAAGCTGCTATTGCCACTGTCACCCTGCCGAATGTAAATTAACTGGTTCAATATACCGAGATCTACGCCTTCTTTTGGCTTCAGGGGATATGTTCATTGCACTCACCTTTCTAAGCTTTACAGAAAGCTTACAATTTGTTGGTGGTGATACGCCACTTGATACATATCTCCTAGAAGATGTGGGAGATTTTTCTCTTTCAGTTATGTTCCTATTACCTTTTGTAGAGGATTTTTTTGTTGGAGACTTTTCTCTTTCAAATTTGTTCTTATGACCTCTTGTAGAAGGATTTTTCGTTGATGACTTTTCTCTTTCAGTTTTGTTCTTATCACCTTTTGTAGAGGGTTTTCTTGGAGACTTTGCTCTCTTTTTTGGCAAACCAAACTGTGCATCCTCTCGTTCCTTACCATGCTTAAGGAGCCTAACATGAAAGGGATTAACAGATGTGTAGCAGACAGAGTTCCCATCAATTCCATTTCTTTCCAGAGCTACTTCACCATTGTTTACCTGGAAAATTGTAGAACTTCCATGATAGATTGGAAAAATAATCCAGTGATAATCCGATTAATTGGACTCTTCAACGTCAAACATCATAACATTTGAAGTAAAAGTTCAAGAAGTGCACTGAATATTGCTAACAAATGAATTACCAGTTGAAGCAGGGAAGAAAAACTTCGGGCCACGTCATACTTTTCTTGACCCTTGACCAAATCAGAAAAGGACAGGACACTGCTACTTCTACTGCTTGCTTCAAGGGAGAGCAGGGAGAACTTGTCAAGAATTCTCTCACCATAATCTTGGATATCAAATGGTGGATGTGATTCCTATCATGCCAAAGCAGTTCATTCAATTTAAAGAACTAAATAGAGAGGAAGGCCACCCAAAAGATGAATTCACCTGTTCTTCCAAATTGTGTTCTATTCTTTGTTTCCACGTTGAAACCCTAGCAGCCATTTCAGTTTGCTTCTCAGTTTCAGCAATGCTTGCTAGGAGAGCATTCTAGATGAGGAAAAAGGATAGTCAGTACCAGTGCAATGAAAACAGAAACTGAAGAATTTATCACGCAGAGCTACAACTCTAGAACTCGTTCCTTAAAACTTCTCTTTAAAAACAAACGACTGAGAATCAATACTGTTTAACTGATATTTGTACTACATTTGGCTGGATTGTATCTTCCCTGCAAACAACCATAAGCATATGCTTATAGGATTCGAATTTCTCCAGGGCTTTAGTAAAATAAATTATGACCAGGGGAAGGGGGACTGACAGAAGCCTTTTTAACATAATTCTACAATTGATAAATAATTACTTTTACATCCCAACAAGTCATAGACAATGGCATTCTCACCAGATGAGAGCGGCAAAGATCTTCCAAACTAGCCTGAGAAAGATCTACAGGTTCATCAATGTTGACATCAGCATCATCAAACTCAGGCTGTTAATTCAAGTGGATATAAAATTAGTTTCAAATATATCATTAGAGTATATAGATAGCCATATTACTGATCTCCTTTCCTAACCTCATTACTGAAAGGTGGTAGATTTTCTTCCATGAAAGCATTCTCTGGCATATCAAAATCAGGAATTCCACTATCATATTCAATGTCATCATTGTCACCTTCTGCGTTAAATGTTCCACCAGTTTCATTCCCCTCGTTAACAAGAGATTGCCTCAGCTGCAATTTACATATCACATTTTATATAGTATAAATTCATACATTGGAAATAGCGAAACCATGAAAAGGTACCTTATCAAAGAATGGAGCTTGAGAATCCCTTTGCCTTTCATGGACAACATGTTGCATCTCCCACAGTTCCACGAGCTCTGGACTGATAGGGCCATGCAATTTTGCAAGTGGAAACAAGGAACTCATAGGAACTGGTTGTCTCAAATTTATGTTATTCTTTTTTAAAATTTTCGCTGCAGGTACAGCAAAAAGATAAAAGCAAATAAGTTACACAATTAAGGTAAGGCAAGATGTTGATGAAAGACTTTGGGGAGTTGGGGGGACCTTTTCTGAATGGCTTCACCCTCAAGTTGCCCAGTTCATGAGGATTTAAAGGTTTCCATGGATCATCACTATCATCATCTGAATTGTCTGATTCCCTAGATGCATCACATCCATGATCCATATCAAATCCATAATTGCAGTCATCAAGACCATCAGAAGCGCTATTAAGTTTAGGGGAGCAGTTGGAATTCGCACGCTGACTCTTAGCAGCTGATAATCTACGAGCACTTCCACCAGTATGTCCAGGAGAAAGAAAGCTTTTACGACCTGAGGTTACTCTACTAGCATCATTTCGAGCTGTGGCAGCTTTGCTACCCTCCAAAAACTCATGAACTGCGACAGCATCAGATGTGTCCAATAAAATAAAGTCCTGGTACAAGTCTGTGGTGGACAACTGCAACAAATCATCATATTATTAGCAAATAAAACTATAAAAAAAACGTCATTATGCAAACAGCTGCAAGCAATTAAGATACCAGAAAAGACTCCAATTCTCCTCCATCACCACCAGCATCCAAACAGTCACCTTCAAGAACAACTAGATTTGCAGGAGGTTTTATAAAGTGATCCAAATTCACTTCTTTGCCTGTTGTGACATCCAAAGAATTCTTTTCTTCAACTGCACCATAACACACAGATGATATAGCCATATGCAAATACTTATACTGAAACGAAGCAACAATTATTGTTTTAACACACTTCATGAAAGGCTGATAACAGGCACAGAAGACAATGTGAGAGAAGGAAGAAATCCAAGAATTAAGACATTGTGAATTTGACATAGAGGTCCAAAGCAGAGAGAACCCAGTTCCAGCAATACCATGGTGACCAAACTTAATTGATAGTATTCCGTCCCAGAACCAAATAAGCTAAAACAATCTTACCAAATATAGATTTATAAATGTACGTTTTCTACCTTGGTATGCAACATAACTATTTTGGCGGTACACTAAATATTGCTACATAAAAATAATCATCATCGTAATAAATCCCTTCTGCCAGGTTCTTGTTTGATCATTCAGTCATCTCCATTAAATAGGGTACCTTGGATGTCATCTAAGCCCCAGAATTGATCATTTTCCTCATCAGCAACAGCATGAGAACCCCTTTCTTCAGGTTGGACTGATTCCCCATCTTTATGATCCTGCTGTCTGCCCAAAAAAATTTAGTCAGATCACTCATTGCTGTTTAATTTTCAAAAGCAAGAATAAAAGTCAGTCAAAACACATTACTACTTCCTATTTCACATCACCTACAATATGCTGTTAGCTTTGTCAAGTAGCAACACTCCAAAAAGATTTAATCAATGGGTGAAGACAAGACACAATGGGCTTCATATCTTTAACATGCCTAGAACACAAGGCTTGAAACATGGGCAATGCACAAATACCAACTTGGTGCTGAAATTCAATTTTTTGTTTACAAGAATGGAAGCAGATAGGATCAGACCACATGGTCATAAAGAACCGATACAGTTTCAAGGATGAGTATTTGCAAATGTGAAGGTCCACGATTGGTTTCATATTCTTTCAGCCTAATTGACTCTATCAACAGGATTGTTTGCAATCGACTTCTTTCTCATGGAATCATAATTACCACGGGAGGAACAGAAAAACAACTATGAGTATATGTTGCATATAGAGCAACAATTCTGACACAGTTTTCATACTCAGGCATATTAACAACTAAACTTCAACTTACAGCCTTGAGTTGGAGGAAAATGGATGGGAGGAGTGGGGAGAATGAGGAGGCTAAATCCATCCTTTCCATCCCTTCCCACCATTGAACCAAACAGATGTTTAGAGCCCAAAATCCTACCGTTGATAATGAAAGTCAGTGCATTTATTAAAGAAAGAAAGAGAATATCATCATGCAACATAATAAAATGCAAAAATGGGTACAGATACAAAATTGCAAATTACATAACATAAAGCAGATAAAGGCTGAAACTTAAACTATAGAATCAAACCTATTCTGAGAAAGGAACTCCAAAGCACGCAAGACCAAGTTGTAGAGGTACTCCACCTTTCGACTATACACCTGTATCGAACCCTGAAGCAGCAGAGCAGCTACAATTACCCAGAAACAACTAACTCAGTTGAACACAAATTTTAAACATTAAATGGAACTTTAAAAAGACAAACGAGTACGATGAACCAAACCTTCGGCAAAGTTCACAGGAATATGTCGTTCTTCCTCGCCAGTGATCTCGCCTGAACAAATTTTCAGCAAATACTCCTCAAGTTTCTTGGCGAGGTCAACTTCCCAATTGGATTCTAGGTCACGCTCCGCGTGAACCGCGTGGAAGCCACCGCCTCCACTCCCCCCGGGTTCCGAGGTACCCTTAGTCATCTTCAGTGGAGCAAATCATGGTAATGTCGAAATTTTCGATGCCAATAACCCAAAGGCAGAAAAACCCTAGGGTTTAAGCTTTCCGGCGAGGAGTTGGGAAACCCCCAAAGCGGAAAATAGGGTTTTGAAATTCCCAAGAAAATGTATAATGGGGCGTTGAAAAGTTCGAACCTTGCGGGGTTATCCACAGCGAGCGAGAGAGAGAAAGAGGGAGAGAATCGATAGCATAGGAGAGAAAGAGAGAGGGAGGGAACATATTTTTTCAAAAACTTTTCGGTTTATTTTTCCCGCTCCTGGATCACAAATCAAAGGTCAAGTGGGCCTGCTTTACGGGCTTGGCCTCCATATTTTTCTGGTGCACCCCATACATCAGAAAATACTAAAAGTATCCTTTTAAATTTTTTAATTCCAGAATGTGAAATATAATTAAAAAACTATATTCTAAATTTTACAACGTAAAATTCTTAATTATACAATCTATAATAAAGTTTTAGTATTCGGTACAGTCTAAAATACAATTTTTATATAATACTATAATATATTTCGAATTACATAATTTGAAATACAATTGTTCAATGTGAAAAGCTTTGAGAGGAGAAAGAGAGATTAAAACTTTAGATTTGTGAGAAGCTTGTTCTGAAAAACTCATTCCAGAAAACATCTCATATATCTAAGATAATTTGTTTTAAAATCTTATTCTAAAAATCATCTTAATATTTTAGAAAACTTATTCTAAAAAGTTATAATTCTTTATATTTTATTTTGTATCGGTTACACAAGGACTATGCTATTGTTATTTGGTTTTAAATATAAAATTAGTATTCAGTCTAAGAATTGGTAATTTTGATGCATGATAAGTTGTAATACACTTTTATTTAAAAAGTTAGTGGTGTTTATGATCTGTTCAGATCACTCTAACTATGACAGTGTGGCAAAACTTTAATAATGTCAGCATTTTGGCAGGTAATAAACCGCATTCTTGTAGTTCCATTACATCATTCTACTGATTCTACAATCACCACATCACAACTATAAGATATATTTTCAAGCTAAACTTCCTCTATTATTCATCTCTTAAATTGAGTGTTGTTGCAAATGTTGCATAGTATATTGAATTGTATAATAAGCAATAATGAATGTTGCTGAAGTTTACAAGAATGAGTAGTACATCCCAATACCTCACCTATTCCCATATTGACATATTCACAATACCAAGTTAAAGTCTTTCACAACTAAGCTTAATATGATAATATATACAGTATTAAAACAAGAATGCATCTTTCACAACTAAGCTTAAGAGGATCTAGAGCATGGCTATAACCCTTGTGTTGATTAGTAGGGTAGCATGATGATCTTCACTGGGAAGGCATAGGGGCAAGAGTGTAGGGTACCCTAGAACTAACAATCCAATCATCACCTTCATTTGAATTAGCAAGTTCAAAGAACCTGGCAGGATAATAATCAGCAGCTTCTTCAGCTGTTATAGTCTTAACACCAGGCCATTTAACTCTCAATGATGTGTCAGCATCAGGGCCCTTGTTATTGTACTCATAATATGTGCATGTGTCCATGAAATCAGTTCCCATCCATCCCATGTACCCTTCTGGGATGAAGATGTCATCAAGTTGAGAATCCATGATCACCACCTTAGAGAATTCCCTCCATGGCCTTCCAAGGTATGTTACCTTGTTTGCCAAGCTACTCACTTCTGAGTCTCCTGTGAAGTGGCAACCTTGGAAAACTAGGGCAGTGGGGCTGTCAGCTTTCACCCTCCCACCAGCAGTCACCATGCACTGTTGTTTGTTCAAGGGTTTTCTCACAATCAGCTTGCAGTTTTGGAACATTCCAACTGCATCTCCAAACACAAAATCAACGGTTCCAGTCACTAAACAATCACGGTAGAATTGGCGTTGAGACTGAGCATATAGGGTGTCTTGGAACCCGTCCATGTGGCAATTCAGAAACACAGCTTGGTCTGCTGTTACTCTAAGTGCCACTGCTTGATGTTTCTTAGACCCTGCTGTGTTTTCAAATCCAACATCCTTGGCCATGAAGTTTGCAGCATTAACCGCTGTCAATCAATGATAATAAGAATTTAGGTAACCACATAAAATTAGTGTAAAGACCATTGTGCATGGATGAACACAAAGGTTGAAAAGGTTTAAGAAAAATCTTAAATTTATGGTAAGTAGGGAAAGATATGTTTTATAATGTTTAATAGTATTCCTGTGATTAATATTTCATATTAGGGTTTCTGAGATACTTACCAAAAGTAGCAGTTTTGTAAGTTTGGACGCCATCATCGTAGTTTAAACTGCCACTGAATCTGGTCTTTGTTGGACCATCTCCAATGATGGTGACATGGGTCATAAGCATGGACATTTCCACATTTTCCTTGTACACACCAGCTTTGACGTAAATCACAAAAGGTTCCTCATTGTTTGGTGGAACCGACTGCAGAGCTTCATTGATGGTTGTGAATTGGCCAGATCCATCTTGAGCCACAACTGCATCAGGATGTTCAATTCCCTTCTCAAGAAGATGGCGTTTCCTTTCACTCACCCATGAAGGGTAATCATCCAAGGGTTTTGTGTCCTGAGAGAGAAGCCTCCTATTGCCAAATGAGCTTATGTTAAGGTCCTTGATTATACCAGAGATCACATTGATCATGTCCAAGGCATTGCTGCTAAGCTCCAAAGAGGTATTCAAAACCTTGTTCATTGTCTGACCAGCCTTTGTGCTTGTGTTCTCAAAGCCATCCAAGCACGTGTGTTGGTGAGTCAAACTCCCAGCGATCCAAACCTTTAGGTCATAAATATATTCACTCAACTTCTTATATTCAAACTTGTCTATTGTATCAGCAGATTTCTGAATACCATGAACCGCATATTCAAACACTTCCTTGCAAATATCCATGGCTTGTCTTGTCATGTTGTCCTTCCCCAACTCATGATAAAGGGAAGAGTTCTTTATGTGGCTCAGAAGTTCCACCGCTGTGGCATTGATCGCAGCTTTCACCAGAGCCTTTATGTCTGCGTTTCTGTCAGATACATTTTCAAGGCTTTTCTTGCAGGTTTTGGCGTATTCTGTTGAATGGCAAAGTATCTCTACACTGGTCCTTTGAGAACTAGCGATACGAGTTCCACCTTCTTCAGGTTCATCTCCATTTTTTAGAGTAACAGCTACCGCAGCCACCACAGCCACAAGGAGGATTGAAGAGACGCCAAGAATGGCGAACCTTCTTTGTTGCTCTTTGCCCTTGTCATTTTCAGCCATATCCCTATACACACATGTACAAACTTTCTTCTGTGTTCCTTTTTCCCTCAACAAGATGAGAAAGGATAACCACAACTATTATTTTCAATCTTTTGGGTGCTTATTCTTTGTAACTTGTGATTGTTATTTCATTTATACATGCTCTAAATTCTCGGCAAAATCACTGCATATGTTAAATGGAAGGTGGGAATCCCTTATGAAACGGAGGGTACTTTTGATGTATGTCCTCTGCATCCAAGAATATCAGGTAATTCCTAAACTTGGTGCATAACATCAATTAAAATATATTAGTCATTGTTTAATTTTGGCATGTGGTTGTTAAGAAAACAATTTAAAAGAGGTATAGTTTAGAGGATCTCCTTGAATCAAGAACTTTGGTGCTAATATAAGTTTTTGATGTGTACACTTGCATGACCTTTGATGTTTGTTGTTGTTTTGGTATGAAGTTATAAATAAATATTATATATATATCAACCTTGATTTTGTTAAATTCTTACACTGTCTGTCATATCTAATAATGTCTCTCTCCAGTGAGAATGGGAGAAAAACCTTATTGTATTATCATTTTTTTTACATAATTACACTGTATTACATAGAAATGAACACTATACTTCCTTTCCTTTCTTTAAGCACAAATTAGTAGCATGTCCTAAAAAGAAAATTTTAATTACTTTTTAAAGGCCTCTGTCATAGTTTGTAAGAACATACCCAACATTAAATGTTTCACCTTTCCTAACTAATGAATACATAATAAGGTTGTAAGTGAAAGCATAAGATATACTTTTATATACGTTCTGTTGGTTTAGGAATCACATCATATGTTGGTGGAGGATGTACGGCTAGTGAAGTCCTCGTTAACGTTAAAGGCATTTTTTCTTTTAATTTTCTCTTTTTTATTTAATATTATTTGTCAATTACGATTTTATGTTATGGAACCTTAAAGTAGCCCTTTTCTTTTTTCTTTTTTTAAAAAAAGGAAATTGGTGTGTGAAGAACTTAACTATATTGGATAAATAGAAATATTACTGTTTCCATATTAATTTAATTTTGATTAATAATTGAATTTTAATTTGTAAGTTTTAATGATTTAAATTTAAAATACTATATATATATATATATATTCTTTAAATAATAAAATTTATAAATTTTAATTTTTTAAATTATTTTTTTAATTATTAGACCCTTACTCTATAATTTATACCTTTTTTCTTATTTCTGGATAATAAGTTCTTCATAAATTTACAAATCTTCTTCATAAACCATTCACTCTTCCCACTCTATCTTACTCTTCTCACTGACCAACACTGGCGAAAAAAGAAGTTTATAAACAAAAATTATTAGCCACAAATATTTATGCATATATTTGATTCAAACTTAATCACTTGTGTATCTTTATACATATTCAAGCTTCTTTACTCCCACATTGGATATCCTAAATAGTTTGTTTGTACACGAGAAAAGACTTCCACAAGTATTCTATATACTTTTTATATGCTTATTAAGATATCCATGTTTTTACTATAGACTTAAATAACATACAGCATACCCACCTTTTTTCTTCTTTCAGTAAACCACTGGGTTGTGATATTTGACTAAGGTATTTAAAGCAACAATTTTCAAACCTGGAATACACAATCAGAGAGCTGATTTTGAACAACCTCATACGTTACATAATGCTTCCAAAAGCATTTTGAAACAAGGCTATTTTCACAGAGGTTTTTCTCCTAGGAACATTTTTTTGGTGGACCTTTAATTTCCCGTTTCACTTAGTGTTATTTGATGACTTTCATTTAGCCCTGAGGAGAAAAGTGTTCAGGTTCTCAAAGCTTGGCCTTTTGCAGTTCTAACTTAGCAATGGTCCCCAAGTGAACTTCATCTGGACCATCTGCAATTCTCAGTGTCCTTGTAGCTGCCCAGAGATGAGCCAGGACGGTTTCAGATGAAACACCAGCTGCTCCATGCACTTGCATTGCCATGTCAAGCACCTTCAGTGCCATGTTCGGTGCAGCTACCTGCTCCCATGCCAAGCAGAGTGTTGAAAGAATCAACATCTAAGTGAAGTAATAGGAGCCATGGAGTAGAACATTATGCTGTGTTACAAACAAAACAATTACCTTTGCCATTGCTAGTATCCCCCGCGCTTTTTTGTTCCCATGCCTATCAAGTTGATCAGCGGCTTCCAACACTAACAATCTGGTCCTCTCTAGCTCTATTCGGCACTGAACATCAGAAGCTAAGTGAGCAGAAATCTTAATGTAAAACTGAGACATTTCTATTCCTGCCACTTCTAGTTAAGCTCTTTTACCCATTCCAATAAATTTCTAATACCTTGGCCATATCTGAAAGAAATGAACCATGTTGAGCAATGAACTTCCCAAAGGTTTTTCTACTGATGGCTCTTTGAACCATCAACTGCATGGCTCGCTCAGCAACACCTATCGATCTCATACAATGGTGCAGCCTTCCAGGACCAAGCCTACCCTGCAAGAATGCTAGTTATCAGCACACTGAAAATATACCTTTTGGTACTTTAGTAAACATATAAAAGAAGATGCAGATGTACATTATGCAGACAGTCAGACCAAATAACTTCCATACATAACCCCGTAATTCCTTCTATAGTATAATATATTAAGAGTTTATTTGGATAAACTTCTCCAAAAACACTTGAAAGAAAAATAACATGAAAAATAATTCTCCATAAACTAAAATTAACTTATTTACAAACTAAAATTTGGTGCATAAACCTGTGTAGAGTGAAGTTGTGTATGGATGATACTATGATAGGAACTTGGGCATTACGGGATGTCTAATTCATGCTCGGTGAAATTTTAAGTGTTTAGTTCTCCTTTCTTAATAGTTAGCTTTTATAGGTGGGTTACCCAAGTGCTTGGTATTTATTAGTTATCTAAATGTTTGGCAAAGACAGTATCTAAGTTATATTGTTAATTGTTAGTTATGGGTTCACCCAAGGAATCCTCCGAGGACAATTGGAATGAGCCTCATGGTTTTGCCCTTAAAAGGGTGTCTCATGTGGAAAAACTGAACACCTTTAAAGCCTTAATGCTATCTCTATTTACTCATGGAACTCTTGAGTTCTCGGCAAGTTATGGTGTCAAAAATACTAGTCGCCAAGAAGAAAAATTAGTAAATTGACACTTTGAGCAGGTATTACTCCTTAAGCCAAGGGATGGGAAGCATCAAGACATGGAATTTGAAGCATTGCCAGCTTTCAAGCAGAACTGATTTAATTGTACAAAAGATGCTTAAGCAGGTGAATCTTAGAAAGTGGGTTAAGGCCTAACCAATCCTACAAAACTGGTTTGTAGGACGAGAATTGTTCTCACTACTATATTTTAGAACTATCTCTTGTCCATGTGAGACTTGAGTAGACAACAAAGTTCAAACCAACAACAGATCCCAATATTCAACCTAAGAAATATTTTTCAACTTACTTGAGCAATCTCAAATCCACGTCCTTCACCCAGTATGATGCTTTTTGCTGGCACACGAACATTTTCAAATGTTATTTCTGCATGTCCGTGAGGAGCATCATCAAAGCCAAACACCGTCAATGGTCTCTTTATGTGAACACCAGGAGTCTGGACATCCACTAAGATCATAGATTGCTGTTTATGCTTTGCTGCGTTGAAGTCAGTTTTCCCCTGCCAACATGTCAATCACACTATTCATTATTGACATGAATGGCACCTGACTATTAGAGCAATAACTTTCAGTCAAATACTCACCATGACTATAAGAATTCTACATCTTGGATCCATAGCACCACTTGTCCACCATTTTGTCCCGTTGATAATATATGAATCTCCTTGCCTATAAATGATGACAAAATAAGAAAATAACTAAATTCATGTCTAAATTGTCTTCTACCAAGAAACTTGACTCAAACCTTCCGTTTTTAAGTAATTAGCTAATGCATTTACATCGGCTAAATGAAAAGACTGTACTCTTGAATTACATAAGATTAACGATAATACTACCTTTTAATAGAGCACTCAATATTGGTTGCATCGGAAGATGCGACTTGCGGTTCAGTCATAGCAAATCCAGACCTAATCGTCCCCTCAAGCAAAGGAACTAGCCATTCTTGTATTTGTTCTTTATTTCCATAACGCAGTAATACCTAATATGCAAAGTAATGCTATCAAATTAGACAAAAATGCAACATTCTAAATATGATCAACCCTGGAGAGAGATCCAATTCATGTTAGTCAGTTAATGATCAACCAAGCAAATCTATAAGTTCCATCTTACCTCCATATTACCTGTGTCAGGTGCACCACAATTAAATATTTGTGGAGCCCAAATAGAACGACCCATGATCTCACAAAGGTATCCATATTCGAGATTAGTGAGACCAGCCCCCAATAACAAGTCATTTGCATCGGTAGAGAGATGATTATTGCTCCCATCAAAAATAAGGTTTCTTGCTCTCGCTGCACTATCACGCTGCGTACAAACAAATGCATTCAGAGGACTTCTTTTTCATGAAAAGAAATAGTGACAGTGAAAGATAATAAAAGAATTTTAGAAATAATCATAGATGATAAATGTTTAATAATTCCATATTCCATCTAGCTATTCAGGCTGAATATTTCTTAGCTGTGTTGTTGAGTTACAGCAATGCTCATCCTTACAGCATTTCCAGCATCCACAAGTCTTTTTCCGTCTATGACTCATTAAACCTTTATATTTTTGTTATTTTATTTTTAAGCATTTTTTTTAACAAGCTTAGATTTCATCAAGTTTTATTTTGAGAGGGTGGGTAGACACGGTAGAATATCTACTAAATAACTCAAATAGCCGTGTCATTAAGAATGTAAGCTCAAATCTAACTCAACTCCAGAAAATTGAATTATATGGTGAGGGATCTCCTACAACATCTTTGAATATTTATTCCAATGCTCATAACTCAACTCCTAAGAAGCTGTAATATATCAAACCTGATGGATGGATGAGAAAAGCTTCTGAAATCACAAAATACAGAAAAATGAAGAGGAAAAGATGCATACAGGAATCCATAAGTTCCACAAGCCTTCTTTTTTTGCCATCTCCTTTAACTTTTCCTCTGCTGGGTGAACAGTCCAGCGTGAGTCTGATTGGGCAAGTTTATAAAATTCATTTTCCATGGGGTAAATGTGTTCCTCCATGAACTTAATTAATTTTTTCCTCAGTAACAAAACCTTTTGACTAGGAACAAACTTCCCCTGATCCGAGTGGCCCTGTGCATCATTCCCATTCACCAACTCTTTTGAATAGTCTGGCACTAATAAAAAAAATGTGATTGTAAGGTGTAAAAGGGCCTCAGCTGGTAGTTTAATAACAATAATCTAGTAACATTTTTAGCTTCCAGTATAGTAACAAATTATATTCTAGATACACTACATGAGAGCCCATAATGTTTACATGTTATAGCTACCTGAGGGAGGATGCTGAGGAAGCACAGAATTTTGTTCAATAAATTTCCAAGCAGCATCTATAAGGCCATTAGCAAGTACTTCAGTGTGTCGAGCACGCTCACCTCCTGATGCATTACCCTATTGCACACAAGAAGCCACAAAATATGAGATCTTAAAAGGATAACAGCATCAGCATCTCTAACAAATTTAGATACCTTAACCCATCTATTATAAACTCCTGCATAAATTGAAGCCCCCCGGAACAAAGAAAAGGCAATATAGAACTTCCATTCAGCAACAGGCCATTTTCTTTCCTGGAATCAAAACTCTTCTGTTAGATCTTCAAGAATAGGCAAATATATGATACAAGACATGCCAAAAGCATTCCTGGCTAAATAGCTACCGTTAATGACCACCATCAAATACAAAGCTATTAAAATCTCAAACAAAACTATCAAAATCTCAAGTTATGAGATTAACAAATTATCATTGAACATGTTATTAGATATCTTAATCTTAGGTAGAATATACTAGTCACGTATTCCTGTAACTTAATGGTTGGATGTCAAATATATTGGTCCAATCCAGTTGTAAATTGTAATAACATTTGTTTTTGGGCTGTTATAAGAACTTAAACCCATGTAGATTGTGTTGGGTTTTGTGAGCCTTGTGATAGGTTTTCCATTGCTTGCATAGTTTGTCAAAAGGAGAAGCCCTTATACTTATCCCGTGTACCACAGTTTTCCCGACATTAAGTGATCTTCCACCTATATAGAAAACGAGGATAGTTTTCTCCATCACATACACGAATCCTTCTTTGTGGCTTCTTTCAGAAAAAGTTATAGATTTCACGTTAACTTTCTGGGAAATACTATACCCTAATATCTAGATAGATATATTGTGCAGGCTATTATATCTATCCTAACAGTTGATTTGAATCTCAACTCCACACATACTTAATAGTAGAATTTCCAATCCCCAAAGAAGTCTTGAGCCAAGGGTAATAATGAATAAAGTTGCACGATGTATATCATCATATCAGCATACATAATAAATGATACCGCAATCCATTGAGGCATATATATTTATAACACTTACTGCTAGAGAACAGTAATCGGCCAAATATTCTGGCAGTGAAGGAATACCCTCAGGTAGTCCAGAACGTTCCATACCTTCATGCACGTTTTCAGGCCCAATATCTGCAATATAAGTCTTCCAGGAGAACAAAAGGAACACGAATTCAGCAGGTAATTAAATTAATCATATACATATTAATCTGAAACAATGATTCTACTATCATCAGTTTAACAAGCAATCAGACTAAATGAAGATACTAACTATCAAGATTATATAAGCAAAATGCATATTCAAAAAAATCATTCTGGTAGTACAATATAACTCATCTTTATGTCACAAAATCTTGATTCAGAAAAGTGAGTATATGGTACATACCATACAGCTATATGCAACATCACACATTTGGTTACCAAGGGTAGACAGTTCCCAGTCAAGTATTCCAATTACTTGATCCTGCGGCAGAAAGAAAACTAATAAAGCATAAGAAGTGGGTTCATAAGATGCCAATGAATTTAACAGTCCTAAATACTAATATTGAGTCTTGACAGCGTCCAAACTCCAGAGTAAACAATACATGGCATTGAGAACATAAAATTTGTTTTTTTTAGAACACAAGTTATGATACTCTAATTTTGTGCATGACCAGAACAAAAATATATGCTTTTAAGACCCGAACAAAGAAAAGTACTTTTCATCCAATGAAACTTTAGGAAAGTGTGTAATCTTACTATATGAATCTTACCTCTGTGGGATGGAACACAAGGTTGTCAATGCGAAAATCTCCATGAACCAGACCTCCTGTTGCTCCTGAAGAGTCTTCAGAAGGGATTTGGTGTCGTAGCCAATCAATCAAGGCAAACATTTTTGGATTACTTGCAGGTTTACCCTCACTGGTTGAGGCAACATATTGCTTAGCCCACCTCTCAATCTAATACAAAAAAAAAAAAAACTATCTATTAGCACAATTTTTTATTTGATAAAATATAACTATTTTGATCCTAACCCTTCTTTTCTGTTCTGGTACAAAAGAAGGGGTGTGATACAAGATGGAGTGGAACCAAAAAATGGACATCGGAAAAGTAATGATAAATGCCTGCTCAAACTTTTTAAAAAACCAAATGCAGTGCTCGATGTTTTCAAGGTCTCCTCAACATCCACTTTCATAAATTTTACTGTGCTGCAATAACTGTACAATGCATCCATCTATGTTCAGCTTTCTAACCCAATACACATATCTCCACGTGAAAAAATTCAATGCACAACAACAACAAAGTCTTATTTCAGCAATTGAGGTCGCCACATGGACCATACAATGTCATTCGGCACAATTAAAAACCAAAGTTTCATGAAAATCAAGGCATAAATTGACCATAAATAATCATATATAAAATAATATACCTGTCTTTTGCAATAATTATTGCGTTGTCCATATTTTCCCAGACCAATGGAGTCCACATTAGCAGAATGTATGGAAGCTAAGGCTTTAGCAGTTGCCCTGTAAATTGCTCTTCTACTCTGAGGTGCCACACCCTGATTATTTACAAGTCACATGTCACCAATCAAACCAATGACAACTCAGCAATAACCAAGGAAACCAAAGTTAACCAGAAAGCAAATCATACCGGTAACTTGGAGTCAATAAATATGCGCCCTTCCAAAAATTCCATGATATAAAACGGGGTTCCAATAACACTTGGATCGTTGCACATACAGAAAACCTTAGGAACCGGAACTTTGGTATGAGCACCCAATGCCTGGAGAACCTGTAAATTATATGGTCACACAATTAGTCGTTCTCTCACTAATATGTTGATTCACTCCCCAAACTTCATACACTTAAGTGGGAGTTTGGATGAACATTTACAAAATTGATTTTGAATCAATCTTAATTTTGAAGTAAGGTGATCTATATTTGGATGCTTTTATTCTAAAAACTAGATAGTAGTAAAACTAAGTGCAGAATCTGTTATTCACAACAAAAGATATCCAAAGTTGTTCCAGTTTAATCATTTATGGATCAAAAATCAATTTCTCATATATGAAATTAAACATTCAAGTATACGCCTAACATCATCTTAGCTAGTATTTGAACATGATTCTATAAAAACCTGAAATTCTCTATCAACGGCATGAGCTGAAGGGAGCAATTTCCCGTCAGGTTTCTTCCTGAGAACATAGCGCTTCACGACGGAGTCATGAGAACCCACTTCCAACAAGTACGTGGGGTTGGATTGTCCATGCCCAAACTAAAACAACATTTCACAGCCAAAATAAAAATCAAATTTTTATGAAAACCCATGTGACCCAGAAGCATAATAGAAGGTCCCAGAAAGACAAAAACCTGCGAAACGGTGAACCGATTAGGGGGTTGAGGGAAGCCGGAAACGTTGGAGGAGCAGTAGCTGATGAGAGAGTCATAGGGAAAGTGATGAACAACATCGAGTTGCGCTAGAAGGTCTGATGTGTTCCTCGCCATATCCAAATTCCCGATCTGTGACAGATGAAAAGGTTGTGGGTGAATTGATTTGGTTTCGGAAACTTTGACGTCACGTGCAGAAAAGGGTCATGTCACAAACACTACGATGTGGGACCTTGTCTACAGCAACGTTGGATTGAATTGAGAAAGTAGCGTGGATTAATCTCTGGATTAGTCTTCAAAGCTTTGGATTAATCTTAACTGATACAAGAAGGTATTTGGATTAACTAAACTAACTGGCGACAGATAACTCATTTGGCTTGTGCTGTTTGACTTTCTTGGACATTATATGTTCCTAAGCTTTTCTTTTAGGATTGATTCTTTGATTTGGAAGTAATTTCCAATTTCAATTCATTTTTATCCTTTTTAAGTTCATTCTACTATTTTAGCCAATATGTTTATCCTAAACTTTATCATTAAATAACATAATGTATTCACAATCAATTTCTTCGAATAACCAATTTTAATAACAAAATATTAAATTAAGGTATCACAAAAAATAATGTAGTTATCTACATATGGTACTCTATTCATAAATGCCATAAACATGTGATAATAACTAAAAAAGTTCAGAAAACGTGTATATCTAGACATTAATTGTTTGGATGGGGCACGCACCTAGTGTTTGATATGAATTAGAAAAAATAATTATAGATTAAATTATTATTTTCCTTTACAAGCCTGTCACGTTGAAAGATCTTATCTATTGATTGTTCTATCTCTTTTTTTATTTTCCTTTTTGGGTAATATCTCAATATTTTCAGTGTAGCACCTCAGGATTCTGTAAGTATATAATTTGTATAATTTTCCTTGAACAGAAATTCGATGTCTTTGGATTTATATATAAATAAATGTCAAAGTTATACGGATGCATAATTTTAGCGAAGACATTCACGTAAATCATAGTATCATGAATAAGTGAACCTTGTTAATAAATTATTTGTATTTTTATTTTAATCTAATAAATTGTTTTATAATTGTGATAAGCATTAACAAAAAAGTCTCTAATTTGATTAGGATTTATTAACGAAAGTTAAAATAACCTCGAGTAACACACGTACTTTGGGTTTTTTAAATCTATGATAATTGCCTATGGCTTTTAAATAAATTGTAGTAAATCTTTTATTATCTTAATTTCTCAGTCCAGGGATTAATTAATTTTCTGAAAATTTTCATTCTTTACAGCTCGTGGTTTCGTTTCAGACTTTTATTGGTCGCATTCTGATTGATTTTTTCTTTACTTCAAGCTCTAATTCTCGAATTGGTATTTACTTTCCTTTTATCCTATTTAATTTTCTAAAAATTAATTTTCACTTTCTTTTATTTTGATGTCCTAAATCAATTCTTTATCTAATTTCTGAGTGTGTTGTTTGTTTTTTGAATAAATTATTTTTTCATAGTCCATTTTCCTTTCATAAAAGGATTTTATAAGGATGATTTAGATAATTGTTCAACTGTTATACTTACAACAATGTCTTCATTAACAATAAATCCAAAACTATTTTTTAAAAGTCATTTTTGACAATTGTTTAAAGTCCTTACAAGTATTTATAAAAAAAATCGTACAAATAAATCCTAATATTAATATTATAAGCCAAAGACAGTCAAAAACTGGTTTTGCTGAGCATTTAATTCATTTTTTGAAATTTCATATTAGGGTGATATGCTAAGAACATAAAAATAATTAACACAAAATAATTGCAACAAAACATCTAGTAAAAAGGAGAAAAGAAAATTTTTAAAATAATGTCTCATTGTAAAGAGAGATAGAGAACATATAAAAATAGATATAAAGAACATGTAAAAAACGAAAATAAAATTCACCAAACAAATAAAAAGTATATAGCGTTGTCATTTGTTCTACAAGTGAACTCGTCAGGGTAAACATCAAGCAGAAAAACTCCTTCAACTAAGTCAAACATGCTAATCTACTGCCATTGGAATTCCTTGTACCTGCAGTGAAACATCATCAACATGGAAAACAATTAGTCATTGTTTTAAACGAAAAAGAAAACTTAGTTTTTATGTTTAGTGTTGAAAAAATCAAAGGAAAAACACAAGAGAGATAGAAGTGAGCTAGATTCACATGTAAAATTTGTAACACATTTTTTGTGTAAGGAAACATTGCTTACCAAATCCCTGAACTTGAGAATGTAGAACATCTCCAAGTATCGCCTAGTTTCTCTCCTCTCAAGCTTAGAGACATGCTTCCAGAAGCCATAGACACCAGCTAAAGTGAGAAGCCTCTCAGAGTATATCTTCCATGTATACCTACAAAGTTCAAACAAATAACAAAGATCAGAGTCTAAGTAGAGGAAGATTCATATCTTGAAATGTACCAAGCCAAAGTAGACCTCTCATGAATGCGGTTCAGAGCTGCATCAGAAATCTTGTTCCAGTAGCCAGGATCATGCTGGCATTCCTCAAAAAAGTTTACTAAATTTGCAGCAACTTCATCCGGATGATGTGGCTCAATATGGAATCCAGAAACGCCATGCTCAATTATCTCAGCAGGGCCACCATGGCATGTAGCAAATGTGGGAAGCCCACAAGTCATTGCTTCCACAACTGTTAGGCCAAACCCTTCATAAAAAGCAGGCTGCAACAGGTACAACAAGAACATGTTTGAATATACCAAACATCTAACTACTCAAAATGAAAGAAAAGTTATAATCTTTCATATGGGAATCCTCCAGCACAAACTTAACACTACAAGTACTAATTGATAGTTGTGTAATAATAATTCATTTAACCACTTGTGACTGAAAAGTTAATTACCTTTAGACATTACAATAATCTCATAATACTGAACATATTAAACCATTAATACCACAAGTATAGATTGATAATCCTATACAATTCGTTTATTCTTAATTACCTGATATCACTATTATCTACTTGTAAGATATGTTTAACATTAATGCCACAAGAACAGTTCTTTGATTGTATATAACCATCTTCATTTAGCTGAACTAACTATATTGATACAACAATGTGAGATAGGTAATGTCGGGTGGAAAATCCCAGAAGCACATTAATCTTTACAAAATGAATACTTATCTTTCTCCTACCTGCACAAAAGCACCTTTCACATCAGCAATACAACGGTAGAGCTCTCCATTACGAGCACGGTTCACTTGGGCCTTTATCCAGCGGAATTGGCCGTGTAACTTATATTTTTCTATGAGGCTATGCATTTTCTCTATCTCCTCCATTTCTTCTGTGTCCCTAGACTTTTGTACATCAATGTTGCCACCAATTACCACAAGATTCACAAGCTCTCTCAACTTTGAGCTTTTACCAAAGCATTCAACAAGCCCGGTCATATTTTTCACTTGATCAAGTTTTGCCATAGAAAAGATAATTGGCTTTGCTCTATCATTTATCAAGCCACTAAGTCAGAAAAAAATAGATGTCAAACAAGATTCTAATCTCCCATTATTGTTACATGAGGAATAATAGAGGATCTGCAAGAGATGCTTTGACTTAATTCATCGTGTTGTTTTTTTACACTTGAATATTTATCCTATTGAAAAATATACTCACACATGTTCTTCATTCTGTTCATCACCATATATAAGCTTTTGAATCGAGCCATGGAGAGAAGTTAGCCTCTTTTCTGTGTCTGAGAATGGAAAATATATACGCATGTCTGCACCAGGCGACACGATATTAAACTTGGGATCAAAAACATCAATGCCATGAACAACACGATAGAGTCCTGGAAGAGTGAAGGCAGTGTGGCTCTCATATTGTCCAACATTATTCTTGCTGAGGAAAAGTAATAAACATTGTTAGGGAATAATGTGATATGTAAATCAAACCATATTTACAAAATTACACATCGTTCTAATTCATCAAATACCAGCTTATAGCACTATACAAAAAACACTTCATTATGTAAAATCTAATGTGACAACTGTATCAAACTGAGATGAAGCTTTGAAACATTGGTTACCAGTGCGGGGAAAACAATAATTGAACTTCCATTTTAAGCATAATATTTCTACAAAAGAACTTACCTTCCTGCAATTTCTTGGTATGTACTAGTGATTATAAAATCCGCATTGTTCATTGCAATAAGGTCAGCTGTGAATTGACAAGAAAAATGGTACTTGTCTTCATATTTTTTCCAATATATATCAGAGCCGGGATGCTTAGTCTTCTCCAATGAATGGGCTATATTGCACTACATGAAAAGTTCAGTAAAACCAACATTGATAAAAGATGAAACAGTCTTTGCATCCTTCCACAGGGTCAAAAAGTAAGGGGGTAATTATGCATTTACAAGTTGATTGACCTTTTTATATGATAATAACATGATGTTGAATTGTTATCGCACCTGTGTGATTCCTAGCTTATAAGATAACAAGGTTGCAACAAGATTTCCATGACTGTAGTTGCCAATTATCAGATCTGGAATTCCTTGTAACTCAGCTGCAATTTCGTTTGATGCATCCTTTGTATAAAGTAAGAGACAGTCATATTCCACAAACAAGGAATACCATTAGACTATGAAGACAAGACAAAATATTATCGAGTGTCACTTATCGTTACCTTAGAGGAGAATGAAATGATAACTAGTGAAGGTCTTCAACTTAGACTACACGTTTTTGTAGGCTAAATTAAAAGTGCAAACAAACATCTATAACATTGAAGATCTTATATCAACTAAAAATATGATCAAACATAATATATAAACCTTATACGAATCAGTAAAATTCAGTTAGATATAAACTTACTTACTAACATAGTATTAGAACCATACAGAAACAAACATATCCTAGCAAGATTTGCTAGAGCTATTGTTTCACTCGCTATGGCCAATCCCGAAGCAACTTTCTTTTCACACCAGTGCATGCACAAAAGGGAGAATAGAAAGACAGTTGAGACTTACCTCTGCAAATGTCTCTAGATAAGGCCACATGTCAAACCTTGAAATCCATTTTCTCAAAATTCCATTCTTAGTTCTGAAAGGTACTCTCAGGATATATGAATTCTCAGTTCCACTAACTCTTTCTAGTCTCTGATTGCAAGTTGTCCCTTTTGCCTCTGGTATCAATCTAGTAACCTAGAAGCACCACAAGGATTTCAGTTAAATCTGAACAAATATTTCATTTATCATACTTAGAAGGGCTAGGACTTTTGGAATCACATACTATCAGAATTTTTGGAGACACATCAAGTCCTTGTTTCTGAATTCTGACCAGCATCTCCTTCTCTAAAGCACGCACTTGATCAAGTATGTAAACAACCTGTCCATTATGGGTGACATCAAGAGTTACAATTATTAGCACAGGGAATTTTAGTTCTTAAATGATTAGTAGAAAGCTAACATCATAAACACAATTGTTGTGTAATAGTTTGTTGGTTTGGACGAGTTTCCGTGTAAGAGAAAATAAGAAGAAAATTTCTTCATAAATTAATGTTAGTAGAAGTTCTCTGGTATAACTTCTCTAATTTTTTTATCACTTCTCTAAGAGATTTTGAAGAATCTTGTTTAAACAGAAGCATTGTCATGCAGACTAGAACTGAACTTACAAAATAATACCTGTCCACCAGTATCAGGCAAACCAAGGGTATTTACTTGGCCAAAGTAACCAGCTGGTGACACAATTACAACATTGAATACCATTGGAATTCTTCCCAGAAATGACTCTAAGGTGTTTGGATCAGGAGCTTGAAGGATGTCTAGTAGAAGATGCACCATTTCTAGCACCCTCTCTGCTGTATCACCCCAACCTCTCTCAAATCCCAATCCTTGTAGTCTACACCAAAATAATGAAGAATAAAAAGAAATTAGAATAAAGTGTATACGCTAATTGATTAGTTACTTCTACATTAAGTAACTAGCTCCGAAGCTAATGAAAATTTAGAATTGTATCAGTTTAAGAGATTCTTGCTTACTCGTATTCAAAGTCAGAATATGGTGTGTTGGGTGGGAGATTAGAAAGTATTTCTTCTGCCCTTGCCATGGAAGACTGGAGCTTGGATATGTCATGAATCCGGTCATTTACCATCATGGCCTACATAAATATATTTGTCACAAAAATACTTTTAAGGCAACCTAATCCACCTAGTTGAAGCAACACTGACAGAATTCATGTACAACTAATAATATTTTAAATATTATTTATAGCACAAGTAAAATTTGTCCTTTTGACTACAAATTGGTAAAGATTTTGGTTCATCATGAGAAGTATATTGATATTTGTTTTCATTTTATTAGAAGATCTTTGGGAAGTGGAGAAGTAAAACTAATGTATGTTCCAAGTCATGACCAAGTAGCAAATATTGTTTATGTCACTAACAACTTTGTCTAAAAAATTGAAGGAGATGATTGAAATGAAGAAAAATTGAAATTTAAGAGAGAAATTTATTGAACATTAAACTCAAAATCAAAAAATAACTTCTTTTTGAAAAGAATTTGAATAACCAAAAATCACTACTCTTAATCCAATATTTTAAATATTATTCATAGCATTGTCGTTATTTGTACAACTAATAAACGAATGAATGAATTTTAAAAGTCTATTGTAAGACTATATTTTATATATATATATTGGTATTCTCTGTTTTGTAAAGGCAAAAATATGTATATTAAACAAAAAATAAACATTAATTAAAATCCAAGAAAATTAAAATCCTTACTTCTATCTCCTTCTAGAAAATTAAAATATTCTCTTTCTAGAAGAAATTAAAATCCTCACTTCTATCTTCTTCTAGAAAATTAAAATCTTCTTTCTCTAGAAGAAAATTAAAATCCTCACTTCTATTCTCTCTTCTTTTTACTGTAAGAAAATTAAAATACTCACATCCTCTCTTATAAAAAGAGAAGAACAAATCTTGAACATCAAAAGACATATAATTTATATATAGGTAAGTTAAGATTTCTATGCATAGTGAAAAACTGCAGCTAAATATCAGTGTTTCTAAATGATTGAGTACTGCATTCATCTATATTGTTGACAAACTTACATGACCATCGTATCTGTGTGTGCGTAGAAATGCAAGGAGAGGATCCAAACTTTCTTTGTTACTAAACATGAATGATGACAGATGACGGTTGAGAAATTGAACACCATTACCAATAGAGGATGATCTTGTTGGTCTAGGGAATGTTGCATTAAATGGCTCAAAGTCTAGTTCAAGCACATACTTTTCATTGCACCTGGATCAAATATAATGATATGATTACATTTCTACTTGAAGCCAAATTGAAATGCTACCCCAAATTCATTTATATTATTCCAAACTTTGGTGGATGGTAAGTAGGTAACCTTCCTTATAGTGTGTAATGAATATAACATTCAAAAGTACTGCAGAAAATAAAATTCTGCATAACAAAGTTAACACGTACTCTCTATCTACTAGTTCTTCTTTGAATCGGAGATATTCTGCAACATTCAGACTATCCACACTGAGTTCAAATGCATTAATACGAAAATACTCCCAAACACCAGGTCTTGGACGCAAAGCTATAGACACAAAAGGTGGTAGAACTATGGCTTCCTGTGACAATAGAAACAGCTTTGTAAAACTGCAAAAACAAGAAAAACTAAAGAAAATTCAAGTATTATCTGCCATTCTATAACTTAGATATATTGAGTTAACCTGTGCAGATTCTAGCTCTTTAAAAAAGGGACCTTCTTTGAGTTTCTGCATCCCTTCATCCTCTTGAATAATCTTTTCTACATGATCCAGTAGGTCATGTGGTTGTAATAATCCTTTGCCCCCAGCAACATACCTAACAAAAAGAGAAAATGAGTAATTATTTTACTTATCACACACATATTTAGCATTCAACATTTTTCCTTAAGATGAATTCAAGCTGCCAAAATGAAAACTTAAATTTCACCTAGAGAGAAGAGAGATCAACTCATTCCTGTACTTAGAGAGGGTGTCTTGCAGTCTCTCCCTCACGCTGGAAGCTCTGTCCATTCCGGAAGTTGACATGATCAATTCGAAAATGGCAAAAGCAGGTGAAGCATTGAAAAGATAAAGAGACCAAACTCAAAGCAAGAGATACAAAGGAAGAGGAAAACATAGATGAGTTTAAGGTGCATTTATATGAGCAGAGTAAGAAAGAGAAAGAAAAGGAAGTGATTGTAGAAAGAATAGGTTGCACTTGGCACTTAGAAGGAAGCGGTGGCTGCATGCATGCACAACACAAAAATATTGCGTGTTTTCTTTCTCTTCTAATTTCTTTAACGGTGGATTTGTTCTTTTCTGGTGTTGATTTTAATAACAGCTTCTGGTACTGAACCTTTTTGTTGTCTAATAGTTACACGTGTGTTGAACTTCGCACAACTTCACACACGTCTCAACTTTATATTGAAAACGTAATTTCCACGTGGATGTTTTTAAAATTTACATATTTACATTTTTTTAATCAGTAATAAAGATTTGTAAATAGCTTACATGATTGTCATTTAAGTCCAAAGTACATTTCCAGTGTATGTGGCGTATCCATCACATAATATCCATAAAATTGTAAGCCCCTATTTCACTTTATGAGGCCTTTTGCAGATTTTAGAAACATTGCTGAAACATCTTAATGCATGATACAGAACACAAATATCAGATATACAGAACTACCCCACACTTGACCTGAATTTTATCATCCAGATACACCTGTGAACTAACTCTAAGCCATCTGAGCAGTGCTTGTTACCTCTCAGTTTCACCCCAGGTATTTGATGCACATGTTAGCTACAAGCCCCAAACCGAATACCAAAATTTTGGCTCCCATATTTTATTAACTAACCACGCCCAAATTTGGCATCAAAGTTAAAACAAAATATCATGATTACTAAGTAATAGTGAAGTTGCTTATTTTAAGTAAAGTTAGAGAAAAAAAATATCATAACATGTATTTCAGTGCTTAAATAGCAATAAATTTAAGATAATTGTTGATAATTTATTATGGTATATTAAAATTCAAAATTTATCATAAATGCTTAAGGAATAGTAGGATTCAATTAAGAAGAATAAAATGTATTAAAAAAAATTACAAACATGTTATACTTGATATGAAGAAGTTGCATTATTAAGAAGTATAAAAATTGCATTAGAATTGCTTTTATATATATATATATATATATATATTCAGGCTCTGATGTCAAATATTCTACGTCAGAAGTTTACTAAGGCCAAAGATTTCAAGAGGGTAAGGGAAATCTTGTGTTTTACACTTTGACCACATAAATGACAATCAAGCAATCTATAGCTGAATCGGGTCGTGGCATTTTTAACAAGAATAGCTAAGAACTTTGAAAGTAAAAAAAGTTGCCAGAACTTACATAATGCAGAAGAATCTGATGCACCAACCGGCACATATCCTGAATGTGTTTAATTTTAATGCAGTTATTTATTAGATACCAAAGCATCATATCATTAATAATAAATTAATTTTTCATGATTAAGTTAGTTAGCTCTTGGATAATCACGAAAGGAGAAATATACGAAATGATATAGACGGTTAGGAGGAATATACCAGTTCATCATAGAAGGATTAAATATAGTGTTAAGAGAAAAGAACCAATATTTTATTTGGATTTGTCGGTCTAAAACATTATATTGGAATCATATATCCTCATAGAAATTTTGCAGTAAAATAAATTCTTCTGGCTACATTCAAGTTTTATTATATAGAGTGATATTCCATTTGATCTAAAAGGAAGAGAAGAAGATAAAAGTAACTAAGAAAGAAAAACTATTCATATAAGAGTAGAATCATTAAGTGACTTGAAGTTCAGTGGTGGCAACGCGGTTTGTGGAACAACTGAAGATTCAAACATTCTTCCATTGTAGAAAAGTAAAATGGAAAGAATACTTTAATGATAGAAAAAGGAGGAATTAGATTCAGCGTCTTTATGCTCTGCGTTTTCTTTTTCATCTTACTTTTCTGCTTTTGGACCGCCATATTATCAGTTGAAAAAGAATCTCCGATTTATACCAATATCCCATTTTCCAATCTTCATTTTCCATACCTTAACCCCCGTGAAAGATCAATCTCAGTAGGTCTGAGAAAAACCTTGGTAAAATATTCCATCTATTAGTCTAAACGCTTAAATGAGAAAAAAGCTCAAACCAAATCACTTTAGTTATTTATTTACGATGAAATGAGTTTTGGTGTAATTTAATTTATTTGAACATATTCTTGGTCCCACTACTCACTAAATAACCTACTTTTGCCTTCATTATAAAGTACTCTAGGGCTTCTTGTTTCAAAGCAAGAAACAAGATAACAAAGACACACTACTCATACACGAAAAGTATCATCGACTTCCACGAAGTTAGTGTCTCTTGAAGTATACATATTGAGCATCATCAATGGCACCACCTACAGACCTGAGAGTGATAGGTTCAGAAGGTTTTGCTCTTATAGACAAGTTTTATGGGCCATCAGCACGAAGAAGGCCTAATCCAAAAGGGGTGTTTCCTGCAAGACAAGGACGTTGGGTGGTTCAAGTGCCCAATGACGAGCTGGAAGAGCCTGTGATCAATAGCAGAGAAGCTGCTTCTCGCTATGGTGGAATTATGATCGTGAATTACCCTAAACCAAAAACTCATGTTAATTGGTAGTTCATTCAAACCTTGTTCACTTTGGTTTAGATATAATATATAGGTATAATGGGAGGTGTGTTTGTAGGCCATCTCATAAAATTATATCATCACTTCATCAGTATATATATGGGAAGCATCTCAAAGAGTTGCAGCAAAATCCTTAGCAGACAAGAACTGTTGTTGATCTCGTATAATGATATATATTTATAGTGTTTGATCTTCTATAATAATATCTGAACTAATTAATTAAAGTCTTGTGATGGATCAATAATATCATGTGTATTTCTTTTATTTCATGATCGATACTGTCAAGTAATATGATAGAAACCGGCTTTGTTAGTTGCTAAGAAGTGGCATTTATAATTATTTTTTTGAGTAATCATATTATGATAAAAGAAATATTCATTGACTTTGTTAATAGTTAATTTTAATTAAAGAACATATATCATATTTAATGAGATCTCTTATTTTAAATATCTTTTTCACAGTTCAAGGCTTGAACTTGATAGCATACTTGTAAAACTGTTAGCAAAAGGACATTTTTTAAATATATTAAAAGGTATTATAAAATCAACAATTTTTCATAATTTATATAAAATCAGTTATTTATTTTGGAAAATATGTATTATAAATAGTCAATTTATCAAATTTATATGGCTCTGAAATAAGACAGTGAAGACTGAATAACTGTTTTATCTATAGAGTAACAGAGGTGCATGGATTCAGATGTTACCATTATTTTGTCATTACTATTTTAGGACTCTATAGTAAGTTGGATTATTATCTGAGTTGAAATCGAAATTGTTTCTCGGAATGATCGATTTGCCTGAAATTAATGGAAAAGATAGATTTCAGAGTATACATAACAGAGCTCCATTTGATACCATAACATGAATATGTCATTGTGTTTTGAATGAAATTTGGTATAAGAATGTAATTGAAATAATTATTTAATAAATAATAAATAATGAATAAGTTTGTATATTTTTTGTTTTCTATTTTGACTAAAACTTTATGAAAAGATTTCGATCAGTGAACTAAAGAACATATAGAAGTATTTTACTAAACTTAATAGAATATTTTAAAAATGATAAATATTAATGAAACCATTCAATTCTGATGAAACTATTTTCCTATGAAAGACGTTTGATATATTTTAAGTCAGCGTGAATGTAAAAATGGCACATTACATGGATAGATTTTTTGTAAACTAAATTGATAAAATAAACAGTAAACGAAAATTATTAGAGAAAAGGCAGTGAAATTTGAAATTTGAGGACAAATTGAGTAAAATTTAATGATAAAGATTTGAACGTAAGAACATAAGAGAAGAAATCTAAAGTAAAAATTACTTGAAAATTTAAATACTTTGTGAAAAACGCGTCTTTCTATAGGTTTTCTCAACTTTCATATTCAGTATAACTTACTTTGGCGAATTACTTTTATTCGAACATACAATGACTCCTTCAATATTTTTTAATGAAACTAACTTTTGTCTTTTTCCACTAAAATAAAAATTAAGATTTTTTTCTTCAAGACTCATTTTAATTTACCTTACCTTAATATATGTTTTCATTTATAATGATATGTTCTTAATTTCAAATATTTATGAAAGGTGAAAATTAGTATAAAAAAATAATCAAACCTTACATTGATTACAGAATAATCAAGTTCTAATCTTATATCTCACATATGAATTTTCTTTTACTTTTTCGATATTTATTTATTACTCATAACACATATGAAAGAGAAAAAAACTTGATCAAGGGACAAGTGAATGAAATATATAAGTATTTTAGTGTAAATATTCTCAATCTATCTAAGTAGCATCCTCAATTATTGAAGTTTGGTTCGTAGTTTATGCGACTAAAAATGTTTATGGTTTTTTCTTTTAGAAAACATATTGAAGAGATTTATGATATATAAGTTATGGAAACTTATATAAAAGATTATGATAATAAATTTGGATATGTTTTTTTTATATATTTGTTATTTATTTAATTTTTTATATTCAAATTCGTTTAATATTTCAACTAAATCCAGAAAACAGATATACACAAACTGGATGATCACAGTCACTTTCCATCAAAATACTTCGACTTAATAAAAATGATAAATTCGAATATATTCCCTCTTTAGATCAAGGCTAAACGCCAAAACCAAATAAAAAGATCTAAGAACTGATCTATACATTACTACAATTATTAGTATCTGGAAGAAGTGTCGTTTGATAATTTAATTACTATCGGATCCATTAGATATTGTTCCCTAATCTAATGCTTAGAAGAATAAAGTTATTCTGTCTTGCTCAACACGTAGATCCCCATATAAGGCAACACAACTACTTAACCCTTCTCTCTATAAAACCACATTTGAGTGTCTCAAACTTTGAAGCAACAAAACCAACACCTAAACCAAAACTTACTCTGATAAAACTTGTTGCAATATCTCCAATATCTTGCATCCCTACATGGCTCCTCCAGCAGACCTCAGGAAGATTGGTGCAGAAGGGTTTGCTCTGATAGACAAGTTCTATGGTCCACCAAGAAAGAGCAGTGGCAACGATGCATGGCATCTGCATGGCCGCAGAGAACGTTGCTGCGTGGTTTATCAAGTGCCTAACGATGCCATGGATGAGTCTTCTGTGATTGGCATGGAACCAGCTGGTCCTTTTGTAGGGATAGCTGTTGGGGGTTATGCCAAGCCTAAACCCCAAAATCGGTGGGGTAGAGTCTTTAAATTTTAAGACCTTTGGCCTAAATATGCATGCTGAAAGTTATCTTCAAAAGGGTATGTGTGTTTCTTGTGGTTAGGTTAGTCTTGTATAATATGTACGTAGAAAAACTAGAAGACTTTAAGACAGGGTCTTCTGTAGTTGTGGAAGTATATGTAGTTCAATAAAATGCTCTATGGTTTGAGTACACCAAAAAGACAGGTACTCTGTGTTGCATGGAGACTTTAAGTGATGTAATTAATGAAATTTCTCTTATTATGAGGTCTTCTCACTATCCACTTTGTCATAATAAGACTTGAAATGAAAGTCATAACAGAAAGACAAATCTTTCTATATCATATACAGTTTTTACAGAATTCTAATCAAAATACTGTTTTTAATAACTGTGACAGAAAATTTTATAACAAAATAATTAGTGACAAATCTTGTAACAGACAAAAAAATATTAATTTTAATTTGATGTCCCGAAGATAAGATTCACTACGTGACAACATATAAAAAAAATATATATTTAGTGTTTTGCTTTTACAAATTGTGATCCACGTTTCTATTTCTGTCAAATTGTGAGATAAAAATTTCTTAAATTGTGAAGGATTTACCTACCACAAATAACACGTAAATCAGAATACTAGTTTTATATATTCCAAAATATTTATATAAATTTATTATTTATTTGTTGTAGACGATTTTAATGTGAATTTTTGTTAATAATATTTTTTATTTTTGAAATATTAATAATCATAAAGTATATTATATGGAATATATACATTTCATATAAAATCATTGTTATTATAGGTATTCACTCTCTAGTATAATAAAATTACTTAATATTGGTATTTTCTATAATATTTATTATTTATTTATTATCTCTATATAATAAATTTATAATTGTTGAAGGTTAAAACTAGGGTTCTCCTGCAGATGTTACATCATGTTTCTTCATTGATTAATAAGATCATTAAACAAAACAATCAAAAATCACACGTCACAATTTGAATAGTATTTGAGTTAGGATGCATGGGTAGAAATTTGAATTAGAGGATGTGTGGATAAATAAATTTGTGAGTAGAAATCTAAGGATTCTGTCATCTTTGCTTCTCGCTTAAATGACTAATATTCATCATGTAGTTTCAATAAAACAAAGTTAATAGGACTTTACTTGAATAAGCTAAAATTGTGATTTAGGAGAAGATTTTTTTTTTTCGTGTCCCTTCTTCCTATTAAGCTCGTTTTATTAAAAATCTCCTTACAAATTTAACATATTTATCACAAGACTTATCCTAATAAGTGATGTATCATTTTTTTCCTAACAATCTGTCAGAAACGTTAATTTTTGTTTCTAACGAATTTGATTTTTAACTAGGTTTTCTTTTTAATATTATTCTATTGTGTCTTCAAAATAAATTGATTATTTTGATTTAGAGTCTATAAAGGACTATAATGCTATTAGTAAAATGTTTTTTTATTTGTGTGATCCATGCCGGTCATGTGTTGGTGTATGTTGATTAATATAGCACTAGCATTTGGATCCCTTCTTCATTTTATATGCACGGTTGAGACACTCCTTTTTATACCTCTAATTAATTTTTTCTCTATGATTAATAAAAAAATACTGATTTTGATGTTTTAAAATCTTTTTAATATATTAAAATTAATTTATTTTGAAGATATAGAAGAATAAAACAAAAAAATATATGAAAAAGAAATTAGACTCTTTTTCTTGACGACAAATAAAAGCCAATACTAGTAACTAAAAGTCGCATTAATTAGTTAATAACGACAAATTTAGTTCTAAGTATGTATGACTCTAAAGTTACTAATTTATTAGCATCAACTCTTGAAAAAGTTTATTCTAATAATGTCAACAATTTATCATTAATTTTTAAATTGATTTTTATTTAAAACAGTTTATCGTCAATCATCAACGTTAAACTAAATAAAATTTAAAAATAAAAATGCATTACTATTGGTTAAGTCGATATTAAATAAAATATATTTTCAATATGAATTTAATTGATAGTAGACTTAAAAAAATTTCTCGAACAAAATTTTTATCTTTAATAAAATAAAATACAAATGAAAAGATATAGTAAAATAAGTGTAATTGAAGAAAAAGATGAATATGAAAGAAGAAAATTAATATATAAAGGATAATAAAATATAGAGATGAGTGTGAATAAAGAGAGACATTTTGTAGATGTATATAAAATATGAGTATGGTATAAGATATAAGATATGGAGATGACTCTGAATGAAAGAGATGGTGATAAATATAGTTATAAATATAATGAAAGAGACGAATGTGAATGAATGTAGATGAGAAAATAAATGTAATGAGACTGAAAGATAAGAGTGTGATAGATTTTTATAGAAAATGAGAAAGAAAAATTATGACTGAAAAGATTTAAATACGAATCTTTTAATTAAAAATAAGTTATGGTTGTTATTGTTGTCATAAAAATACAATGATTCATATAATTAAATTAATATCAACTAAATCAATATTAAATTAAATAAATATTAAGATATATTTAATATTATTAAATTCAGTTAAACAGACTTTAATATCTTATTTTTAAAATATATTTAATATTTTTTTAAATAGGCTAAACAGAGTCTGATAAAATTTTTAAATTTTTTTATTGTAAAAAAAAATTTAATATTATTAAAACAAGTTAAAGGACTTTAATATCTTATTTTTAAAATATATTTAATATTATTTAAGTTGATTAAGTCAACTTTAATAATTTTCACATATTTATAATTTTTTGCTATTAAAAAAACATATTTATAATTATTAAAACATATTTACTATTATTATAAAAATGGTTTTTATATTTTTTTAAATATTAAAACATTATGTCATTAAATTTTATAATAATTAAATATTATAAATTATTAAAAAAGTTATGTCGTGTTACAGTCATTTTAAGGAAGTCTAATAATATTGCCTATTAACCAAATTTTAGAAGTTATTTTTGATTTTTTAGTATTATAACATTACTTTAATATATATATATATATATATTAAATATTTTTATTTCTTAAACATTTCTACCTCTAGATAGAATTCTGAATTTGATTTGGACAGCATACGACTAAATTGAATAAAAATTAAATTTAAATAAAACTAAGCCATTGGTCTGACAGATCTGTTGAACCTAATAGACCAACAAAATGCAAACTAAATAATTTTTAATATAATATTTTTTTCAAAAGCAATAAATGTACTTATTTTAGTTTCAATAATTATATTTTTGTACTCTAAAGATGCCTCTAGTGAAGGTGGAATCTTAGAGGTAGAAAAGATAACTAGGGATGGATGCCGCTACTGTTAATTGTAATAAGAAATTGTTTTTCTTATTCCTACCATTTCCTGCACGAATATTAATTCAGACACTGCGAAATGTACCTACGTCATGGAGTTTACGTAGGTAAGAAAGGGAATTTTTGACACTTTGACTGGAACAAAATATTTTGTTTTGGGGATAAATAGCAATTAATCAAACACTAAAGTGGGTAGAAAGTTAAGTTTGGAAAAAAATTCCTTCCTATAACATAAATGTCCAAGAATCTGATACAGTTCTTTTAACGCGATTATACATGCTGGACACGGAAGCATCATTTCATAATTTAACCCTTTTAGGTTTATACCTTTCGTAAATGATGAACTGTTACTAATGGATAATATGAAATACTTATAAAAAATACTTTTTGGACTGTGGATCGTCTTGTTGGTGAGACTCAGCTTGATCAACACACATAATCTTTGTAGTACCTAAAAAAAATAAAATTTATGTAAATCCTTGTGTAGATAACATTGCATATTCCATATCTTGTTCGATGAAAAACAATATTCGGATTTTAAAATATTAATATTTTCATACTTTTAATGAAAAAATGTTGTTTAATTGTACTTGTAGCATCTTAGTTTCGAATTGTGTGTGATTTTGTTTATTTACTCATTATTTAAATTCAATAAATTTGAGGTATTAAATAAGGATTAGAAAGTAAATATGCAACGAAAATTAGATAAAATTTAAAGGATTTTATATAAGACATTATACTAGAATTTGAAGAAGAAAATTTTGATAGTTCTATTTTTTATTTTTCAAAACTCAAATGTTCTATTAGTAACTTTTGAATAAAACAAGGTTTAAAACAATTTGATTATGAATATTTTGAATACAAAACAAGGATTTTGAGAGTTTGAAGGAAATTAAAATTGATAAAAGCAAACTAAGATTTAAGTAAACGAAAATTTAAAAGATTAAATCACACAATTAAACAAATCTAAAACTAAATTAAGTTATTGCATCATGAAAACCAACCACTTTAACTGTAACATTTGTATATAAGGGTTGGGACACCCTAAATTTTTTTTTTTAATTTTATTTATTTTTTTGCCGTTAAAAAAATGGAAACCACTTCAAACACTTGCACCATGAAAATCTTGTGTTTGACCATTTGACTGGAAAAACAAATACTTTATTTGGGGACAAATGAGAATCAATCAAGTGGCATCAATGGGGTGGCATTTCCACGAAGAAAAGTTAAAAATGTTTCAATGTAGAGGGTTGCTAGAACAATATCATTATTTAAAAGCAAAGAATCTGATAATGCAACCGCCATATTCTAAATGATTTACTTTTACCCAGTTTAGTAGACACGTGTCATTTCATAAATTTATTCATTTTGTTTATCTTGTTTGATTAAGTTAATTTTCTCTTGGATAATCATTGAAGGAGAAGAGTTGGCTAGTTGAACGAATATACTAATCCATCATATGAGTTAAATATACTGTTTGAAAAGAAGAAAATAGAACCTATCTGCAATATTTTATCATCTGAAAGCATTATTATATTGGAACTGCATAAACATTCAGTAGATTCAAGATTCAAGTCTAAGTGAAGTTTTTGGAAAACAAACCCTAAAACCTAAACTCATACCACATGAATTTCGATTGCTTTAAAGGGAAAGAAAGAAAAATAAATAAATAAACCAACTAGAGAAAGAACTATTCATAATTTGGAGAGGTATTGAGTAACTCGTAATTTTGGAAGTTAAATGCTAGCTCAAAGTTCAGTGATGTTAACACGGTTTGTGGAATAACAAAGATTCACAAAATAAAATGAAAAGAATTCTTTATTTATAAAAAAAGAAGGAATTCGAATTAGATTCCAGTACCTTTATGCTCTATTTTTCTTTTGGATTGTAATATTCAGCTTTTAAGACTGCCATATGAATTTTAATTTGTTGAAAAGAATCTCTGCCCTATGTTCTCCATCACACTAATCTCCACTTTCCACATCTTAACTCGAAAGATCAAGATCAGAGATTTGATGAGGTTGATGAAAATTTGTATTTCCTATGTACTGTTCTTTGACGGGTAACTGAGAAAGAAAGGCTCAAAACACATCACTTTAACCATATTATATTGATGATGAAATGAACCTACTTATAGTGACAATATAAATTAATTGATCCCATCTAATAAGATGAAATTTGAAACATTTCTTATCAAATATGTTCTAAAAAATAAGAAAGAAAAAGAAAACCTAAAAACATGAGTTAGGTTGAGTTCTATAAAAAAACATAAAAACTAAAATATTTAAACAGATAAAGATAAAATTGATTAAGTTAAAAGTATGTTTTAATTATTTATATGGTTATATTTCTAAACATTTAATTCATGCCATTAATGCTCTTTGTGTAAAGTAGTTTGTACCTATGTACCACCATTAATCCTAGGGATAAGAGTTACTTTTCTTGTTTCTAATTCTGTTCCAACATTTATATCCTTTTACACAATACCAAATATAAATATGTTCGTGAAGCAGTTTATGCAAGTAAAGTGTATGAAGCTGTGTCTGATACTTTAATGGGTATGAATAATTAAATTGTATTTTATTCGGAGGATTAAAGAAATTAATCAGTTAGCTAAAGGGAGGCTCGGAATTTTCCAACAAAGTTAAGTATAATTATTTGAACATAAAGGTACCTGAATTAGGATGAAAAGAATCAGATATAGCAATCACTATTGAATGAGTTTTGTTTTTTTTTTTTTTTTTCATGCACAGTAACTCACTTGTTAAATAAATTAGCGAAAATGGATAATCATCATGGAAGGAAAAGGAGAATGGAAGGAATATGTCAATTATTGGGAATAAAATCAAAGGTTTCAACTGTAAGGAAAAAAACTATTTTATTTATATTATATTTATATAAATATTTAGAAGATCAAAGGATCATAGTTTTACAACTGAGTCTAAAACAAAAATGTCTTTAAAACTTACTAAAGGATCAAACTTAATATGCTACTATTAGGCAAAGAGAGGATACATGACGAGATCTTTTTATCAGCAAAAATAAATAAATTAGAAAAAGTGAGAGAATTATCCTAACAAATATACAAAATACCACTTCCCTTAAAAGTCCCTTATGGATTGGCCTTTCCCATGGTGGGGGCGTATTATTCAAAATTAGTGAGGAAGATGCTGGAAGGATGTTATATCATACAAATGGGATAAGAATCAGATTCGTAGGGCACAGACCTACCCTCAATAATTCACTCTACTTTACTCCAATTATTGGACTTTATATGCTCAAATTCAATCAATTTATCATATTATTTTAGGTAATTTATCACCAACTATAGATATAAGTTTAAATTATATAAATGGAGTTTAAAATTAAATTATATAAATGGATGCAACTCCTATTTTAGAAGTCTATTTTATACAATTGAGTTAGATTTAATTACTCTTTTAATATTGTATCAGATTTATTTATAATATATGTTAACGAGATTAGTTGAGTTAGAGCTATGTGAGATTAGTTGAGTTAGACTTATGTGTAATATATTATTTTTTGTATTGGTAGAAAATGATATAATAAATATAACATAATCCTTGTAAAAAACACAACATTCATGTATAAAGCTAAAAATATGTCAACTATGTATTTGTTATTTACGAAAAGAAAAACCGATGAAGTTTATAATATATGGGTGGTTATTGGTTTTAAAACAGATATAAAGGAGAGTCAATAAACTGGTATCCATTTATTAAAGAAGGGTATTGACAAAAGATGATTAATAAAAAAAAAATATTATCGACTTATTTATGTTCCTTTCAAAATAAAATTAGATTATGCGTATTTTTGCATACAGTAATCTTAATATTTATGATTCTCATAATTATTTTGAAATTATATAATAAAACTTTAAAAATGTATAAATTTTATGTATATGGTAAGATCTTCTAAATAAAGTCATTTTTAAAATAAATATAGTTTTTTAATTATAATTGTTACAAAATATTTTTATTTTGTATGATTTTTATGTTATGTGTTATTTATCTAAATTGAAATTTCAAATATCGTTAAACTCAAATCATATTTGTTAAAGTTAGAAGAAATTTATTAACTTGTTTTACGGAAACACAATATTGTAATTTAATAGCTTCACTCATGTATCCCAAAGTTTCAAAATAAAGTGTTTTTTAAAATGTTAATGAAGAAAACCTTCTAACTTCATGTTTTACATGCTATTGATTAATGACTACAAAATCGTCTAACTTCGTGTTTTACATGGTATTGTCAATTATATTGGTTAATTATCCGGAATAATTTCATATTAGGGTTTTTAGGCCTACAAATGCACTATTAAGATTATAAAAGATTTTTTTATTATTATATTTTAAAGTTTATTTGATCACCCACCAATCCAAATTGAATCGATTTTTTTTTTTAATTCTAAAGCATATATATTATATTTAATTTATAATAAATACAACGTGTACTAAATTTTCTTATGAAAGAGTTATTGTAAAAAATTAATCTGCAATTATTTATTTTTCTAGTATTTAGTGATTAATATTAATTACTTGTCAGAGTGATTAAAAAGTAAAAAAAAATTATCAAAAAAAAAATATTCAACCACAAATTAATGAGATAACCTTAGTTATGATATTTTTTATTATAAAAAAAATCATTAGTTAACTAAGTAAAATATAAATTCAAGTCACTGATAAGAATGATCTTTTTCTTCCTTCTGTAGTATATAAATGAAGAAGGAAAGAAAAAAACTAACGGAATCCATAAAAAAGAATTGTGTCATCTGATAATTATCCACTTTCTTTTTAATCAAACAATTATATATATATATATATATATATATATATATATATTCTATTTTTTCTTTCAAACAATCAAAAAAATCGTATAAATTTGTTTATTTTTCTTTATTTATACATTATTTCGTTTCAATTTTATTTTCCTCCACTCTCTTTTACTAACCAAACAAGTGTTACACTAAGTAACCATCATCTTTATTCTGAAAGTATATAGCATCCACTGTTGTTTTAATATTCTTCTTGGCTCCACAGGAAGAGCTATAGCTATAGATGAAGAATTTGAATTCCTTTTTGAACAACCACATTCTGCTTCTATATAAGGCCAAAGGTTCTCATCCATTTTGAAGTAGAATTCCACACAACCAAACCAGCAAATACATTCCACAAATATCCATGGCAGCATCTCAAGAACACCTCAGAAAAATTGCCTTAGAAGGTTTCGATTTGGTAGAGAGGATCTACGGTCGAAGGAGCAGTCCCAGTGATGCATTTCCCGGTCGACGTGAAGGCTTCTGGGTGGTTCATCAGGTCCCTAACGACGAAATGGAAAAGGCTCTCAAAGGCAAAGAGGTTGCAAATTACCCTAGGGGAAAACCCCAGAATCGTTGGGGTAGGGCCCTCATATTTTAACCATGCATAACTATATTGTAGTGCTCGATGACTTGCATAATAAGGCAAGGTCTTCTGCAGCTGAAGAGGGATATTAGTTTTATAAGTACCCTCTGTTGTAGCTTGTGTGTGGTGTATTATGTATAATTAATGGATGAATGTAAAATATATATAACTTATGTTTATCAGTAGCGTGGGTTCTCATTTCAGCCACTGCGCAAATTCATGTTACAAAAATTATGAAATCACCACTGTTTACCATATGATAACTCCAAATTAGGTGAAGATAATGGGATTAATTAGAGTGACTTGATCAAATTGGTAAAATTGAACGAAAGGTTGTGGAGTTCCATTTCCTCTGACGTACGAATAACTTTCCGTTCTCTTAATTACAACATTTTGAACAAAAATGAATTCATAAGACGTAGATCATGGTTATGGAACCTAAACATTGGTTAATTAGCAAAATTGAACCGTTCATATAGCGTAATTTGACTAGTGATTTGAACCATCTAGTGAATATCCCTCTTCGTGAACTGGAAAAGCATAAACAATTTTTTTTCTTCTGAATGTTGGAGCATGTACGAGTGATCCTACAATGTAGTGGCTGGGGACGGCATTATAATTTTTTTTTTTCTAAAATAATGCATTATTTTATTTTTATCGACAAAGAATACGTAAACCTATATACAACCCAAAAAACTATAGAGAAGATTAATTTTTAATATTTATTGTTTAATAATATTAATTATAATAATAATAATAATATTAACAACAATGATAATATAAATAATAATATTAATTATTAATATTATTTATGAAAAACTCCTAATATTTCGTTTCTGATTTTTTATAAATAATTATATTAAATTGATAAATAATTACCTATATATTTGTAAGTAATATTAATTTATTACATTCAAAAGTATAAACACGGATAACACACGGTCAAATTATTCATATTAGTTTTTTCTGTCCAATTAGTGAGTTACTCTGTTATCTTTAGCTGATAGATTATTCTGTTTTAGTAGCTATTACCTTTGTAATAACTCTGTAACTATTAAGTAACTCTGTTACTTATTTTCTGTTTCTAAAGTCTGGTGTATATATGCAGTTCTCTTCTAGTTTTATAGAATAAAATAAGATTGATGATTTCATATATTCAAGTTTCAATTATTATTTTGTTATGGTATCAAAGCATGCTAGAGAGAAAGCTCTGATGCGCATATCAATGACTGATGAAGCCACGTATTCCTATACTTTGCAAGATGTATAGAATATATCAAATTCCTTATACATCCATCTAAATGAAAGCTCCAATAAATAATTATATTAAATTTATAGATTGACAATATGGAAAGAGGGACAGAGACAAATTGATAGATATGATAAATGATACAACGAAAAATAAAGAGATAAAAGAAAATATTAGTATAACATTATATGAGACTAGATACATGGTGTATCTGATATATGCCTTGAGATATTTCTTTTAGTTTTCTTTTCGATGGACGGTAGGTCCAATATTCTTACCAACCTCAATGCCTCATATATCTTACATATTTTTTTGCCAAACGCAGAGTATTAAATACGTAGATACGTAGATAATGGAGCGCCGTATCAATACTCTTTGCAATTCCCTTCCCAAGCCACAGGATGAAACATTAACACCTAAATGGCTGGAGGCTAGCTAGCTAGAAAACAAATTAAGTTGTTCATGCAATAATGGCACGTGAATATGCACTATGAGTGTATATGTACGCTAACGAATTAATTAAACTAAGTTTCAATGTACTACAACAAAAGGGCATCACTTAATAATGAACATAATGTGGGTCCAAACCTAACACTTGTTAGGTAAAGAACCATGCTTGTTTTGCCTATAAATGGGACTGGGTTCGTTGATTTGGATCAAGGAACATAAAGCAAATCGTATTCATTGGTTTTGTTAGTATACAGACACATAGAGAGTGTATATGGCACATCAATCAGATCTTGTTAAAATAGGATTGGAAGGGTTTGATCTGATAGACAGGTTCTATGGTGCACCAGTGAGAAGGCCAGGTAACGTGAAGCAGAGGCAGGGACGTTGGGGGGTTCAGCCACCCCAAAACCACAAGGAAGAAACTGCTGTTATCGATAGCAAAGAAGCAGCTTCCAAATTTGGTGGAATTATGGTTGTCAATTATTTCCCCAAGACTAAACCACAGAACCGTTGGGGTAAGTTCATCCAAGCCTTCAAATGAACTATAACCTAAGACATCATATATATATTGTACTTTTTTCTTTAGGTATATTGTAGAAGAGATAATGAAGATCATGTTCTAAGGATTCTTCATGCTAAGATGTTATGTAGTGTTAATTGTAAGTTGTAATACTCTTCTAAGAGCCCTTATGTCTATGATATATCCGTCATCAATGTGTACCCTTGTTTTTAAGAATAGTGCATGTGTTTGATTGTTATCTACACTAATGCTCCTATATATAATCGTGTAATATTTAAATATTTTATAACTAAGTATTCATAAACCATTATAAGCTCACTTTATTTAGTAATGAAATATTACATTTAAGTAAGTTATATATATATATATATATATATATATATATAAGTCAATAAAAAATGTTAGTTTAAAAATTTTAAATAAATTGTATAATAATTATGTAGAATAGATTGATTTATTTTACTGATTCAAATTCTTGATATAATATCAAAATATAAAATTTGTTAATCTTATGGTTTGCCTCGAACACGAGAAGTCTTGGCGAGCGAGACCAAAATCTACTCTATCTAGGAATTCGTGAAAGGCTGCAAACTCTTCGTGAGAATCGCCAAATTCGTCGAAGATTTCGCGTGGCGGTACTTCCAGCTGTTGGTGTCCGCCGTCGAGTACTGTCACGAGCGGCGCATTCCACCGCGACTTGATTTCGGAAAGTGTGGGTGTGTCTCCTCGGCACGTGTCGGTCTCATGAGGAAGACATTCGTTAATGATTAATGATATAGTAAATAATAATACTATAAAATACATTAATATTTTATTAAATAAAATATTATTATAAATGTACATACTAACGTTTTGAACGACATATTAACCATGCACTTTCCAAAATATCCTTTAATATACTTTTTCTTATTAAAATTTATTCAAAAAGTATAAATACGAGAGATTGAATGTAAAACTCATTTCTTTATAAAAATTAATAAATTTCATCTTTACAAGAGAAGGTGTACAAAAAATATATATATAATATGTTCTTAATCATAATTTATAATATTTTTATATTTATTATAGTAAAACTTCATCATCAAAGTTCTTATACGAAATTTTTTCAAACTTCTTTTAAGATATACAAAAATAAATTCATCAAAAATATAAATTGATTACATATAAATTTATCGATAGATTTTTTGAATCTGTCAATAATTATTAATAAATTTTTGAGTCCATCGATAATTACAGACAGATTTTAAGTAAATCTATCAATAAATTTAACGACGGATGATATCCGTAATAAAATTATCGATAATGATATATTACCGACAGATAAAGTTCTGTCAATAAATTTCATTGGTAATTTAACTTCTTTTATAGTAATACTATCTATTAAATCTTTATTCATCTTATCTTAACTAAATGTTTTTTTTTTTTCTGTTTCTCAAATTCTAACTTTTTTTAATTTTCTAGTATAAAGATTTTTATAATGTGAAAATTGATTTTATTTCGGTTAAATTAATGTTTAGGAGGTTTTGTGCGTGGTTAATCACCTACTGTGTCAGGATGACACATTGTCATTGAGAAGTCATTGTTCTTCTTTTAAGAAGAATGAAGCTACAACATCAGAAGCTACTTTTATATTGTATCCAGGGGTACCACAGACAATATCAAAAGGGAGGTGTAATTGAAGAGCTGGTGGGGTAGGTATAGAAAGTGGAAGATTGTTAGGAATATTACAGGACTAAAACTTGTTTTAAGAACCACATTTTAATACCCTGTATATCAGATAGGCCTTAGTAAGGTAAAAGCCTTGGGGAACACAGTTTTGGTCTGCAATTAGGAATTTCCCTCAAAAGTCACAAATTAGGATTTTATTTGTTCTTTATAATAATAAAAAAATCATTCTTCTTCTTTGATTTAAACCCCCGAAATTAGGATATTTTTTTTTATCAAAGGTTCAAATTGACAAAGTCACAAATTCATGGTTTCTCTTATGGGCTAATGATATTTTTTTCTTACTAGCTATTTGGAAAAGAGTTTATCTTTAATATTAGTAAACCGAAATTGTATACAAGTTCGACGTGTATATATAATGTTATTTTCCTTTTTCATTACAAAAGTACATGAAACTTTAGTTTTAATTAAATACCTTAGTCGTGGCAGAGAAAATAAGTGTATTACTAAACAAATTGTTAGCTCTCTTTTGTATATGAGTCAGGCACCCTATGTTCTATTTTCATATGTATACAATTTTTTTTCTGAAAAAAAAAACATATATACTCTTGCAAAAGTGAAAAGTGAAACTGTCAGAGAAATTCTTGGTTTATGCCGTCAATGTCCTGACCTAGATAAGGTTAGAAGCTTGAAGCCATGACAATTGTCTCAAATTCTTCCGCGTGTTCATCTCATCAAATTTATTTGGATAGAGTCCATCATCGTATTCGATTCTATTCCATAAAATATCACCAATCATGACACCATGAGGGCCCCAAAATGTGCTTCCTTTTCAAAAAGAATAAAACAACTTTTCAAAGATCATATCATCATGATTCATGCCCACAACCTTCTTAGGCATATGGTGTGTCTGTGAAATGAGACTAGATGAAGGTCTTCTACTCATCAACTATTAACTGATTCCACCCAATGAACCAAAATAATCCAAGACCACTTATTTCTTACAAATACTCATAGCCCAATTAAAGCTCATCTCTGAAACCTAGATGATGTATCCATGGTTTAAATGCTTAATTTTTATGAAAAAAAAAATAATAAAAAGAAAGTTAAATAAAATATAACTAGATTTCTTATATAAATTAATTAAAACAATAAAGATAAAGTGATTAACGATCATGCAACAATGTTTACGTTAACGAGTCATTTGTCGAGAGTAGTAAAAATTGAATGAATATTCATTTGAGAAAAATTTTAAAAACAATAAAAATTTAACCTTTTCTTTTTGTCCCTAGAATTCAAATCAAGTAAAAGTTTACTTTCTAATGTTTTTAGTCCATCGACCCGAAGAAATAATAAGAAATCAACATTGACTTAACTTGGAAAATATTCTTTCGATTCTATGAAACGAGACAATATCTTTAAAAAAGAAACCTTTAATTAGAATATCATAAGTATATATGTATCTGTGCATTTCTCCATGGCAACTAATGGCTTGAGGTCATTAAGTGAAAAATAACAATTGGTGGATACTAAAATGCCACCAATATGTAATAATACGCTCAAGTGATCCTCTGTTAAAAGTTTAAAATAAATACTTGTTATATTTGTTAGGAGTTAAAGTCAATTGAAAATTTTACATTAAATAAAAATAAGTAAGATAAACCATATATAAATAAAACATAAATTTATTATCTTAAAAATTGAGTTGAAAGGGTTGTTTTGATTTTTTATATATGAATTTGTTTATGTATATAAAAAAAATTATTATCTTCATTTTCATTGTTATTATTTGAAATTCTTAATAACTTGATAGTTAAAAGATCTTTTAAGTAGACCTCCGTTTAAAAATTAGACGTTACAAAAATGACAATTCACCCTCAAAGATTTCACCAACTTGACAAGAAAGAAAAAAACTTTACTCTTTCCGTAACTCGCAGAACTACCCCTTACATAAGAATAATTATGTATAATAAACTTATTTATTTTTCAACTCTCATTAGTATGTGCATAAAACAGGAACCTGATTTCAACTGTGAATATTTTTTTATTGGTTGTAAAAAAAATTTACACGTATAATTAAACTCTGATTTCTAAAAGGAAAAGTATTGGATCAAGCCAAATTTCTAATTCATGAGAAATAAATCATAGCTTAACTTAATTCAAAAGATTTTGTATTTTAACTTCACACAGTGAGACAATATGATCTTGACAAAAAGTATAATAAAAAGATTAACTGCATATGTGCATGACATGACAATTCTTAAATTGAATTTATGCAATTTTATCATGTGAATGAAAAGATTCACATTGGATAAATATTTTTTTCAATACATATAGCTACATGTCCTTAAGAGAAACAGTTTTTTTAACATTCTACCAAGTACTTGACAACCTACTTTTAGAAATAACATGATCATTAAAAAAATTATATTTATAAAAAAAAGATAAAAATAAAAATAGTGGACATAAGTAAATATAAAAATTTATTTGGTATCAAAACATATCTTCATTAAAAAAAATTATATGGTGGATAACTTTAACTCTCACTACTAGAAAAGAATATCCTCATTAAAAAAATCAATCACAAATAATCTGATGTAGAGTTAACCACGTCTACTAGTCTGCCACCACCTTTGATGCTTTAATAATTACTTATCAGACAGATTCGATCCCTCTTGGAGGAAAGTTGCTTGCATTATTACATTTCAATGGAGCTATAGATATATATTTATATATATAGGTATATATATACACATGCCCTTCAGGGTTTATACTCAAAAAATTGAGAGCACTTCCTCAAATAGTTGTAGTTTTCTTAATCCCCTCTTTCCTTGTGCAGTTGATAAATGGCACCACAAGCAGATTTTTCTAAGATAGGGTATGAGATAGAAAAATTGTTTGGGAGGCAAAAGAGTTTTAGCAACCCTCCAGCGACTCAAAATCTCTGCATACACAAATTTTATCCAACCAAGGTGGTTCACATGCATGTGGAAGATGTGAAGTGCCATGACGCTGCTTCAATATTCATACCAGAAAAGAGAACGGAGCTGCAGATGAAAGGTTTGGTTGGACGGTGATTATTAATATTATAGTTCTTCTCAGAAACATTTAGCAGTATTTTTGTATCATTTGGCATATGATGGCTAGTATCACTCTTCTGGTACTGTAAAATACACTTATGTGTGCTTCAGCTCGAAGACAAACATGTATGTCTTCTGCAGCTTCAAGAGTTATTAGGCTCTTCACATGGCCTAGCTTTCTTCTTCATGTATGTTACTATCCATCAAGAAGTTTTGTTCTCGAATCTATATATTACGTGTAGCAGAAACGAGTTGTGGAAATTAAGGACATGGGATTAAATAAGATTACTCAAAGGTTGTTAATTTCTCATAGCGTAGACAATCTCTTATACTTTAGTTTAACTTGTGAATCTAATTTGACTCTTAATATAATGAGGTATATGATTACCACATTTATTACATAGAATATCATAGTCATTTACAATACGTAGAGGTAAATTTATTTTTATTTTTACTATGAAAATGTCAAATATTTATTTTTGAAATTTTATATTGAAAGCATTAAATACTTCGCTTTATTATTTTTATATATTTATTTTCATTTTTTGTTATTTTCTTTATTGAAAACACCAAATTGTTTCAAAAAATTTCTAATACGCACCTTATATCACATAGACTAGTGGACGCCACTTGAAATTATTAATTGATATTTTGTTTGATATATAAATCGTTTACTTATGACACACAATATTAGAAATATAGAAAATAAGCACAAAGTTTTACAGTGACCAAAATCATGACTATGTGAAAATTTGTTAGTAAGAGTTAAAAAAATATATTCAAGCATTTTGATCATTAGATATATCAGAAGTTTCTAAAATTTGTTTGTCCTATATGGTTTTTGCTTCTTCCTTTTTTTCTCTACAACTATGTGAAAATTTCTCACTGAACATTTTGAAGGCAAAAGAATATAAAAGCAGTATGATTGGAATTGGAAATGGACTTGGGAGAGGAATCACCCATCATATTGGTTGATGAGGAATATAAGCTGGAAAGTAAAATGTAACTTTTACAAGGAGAGAGAGAGAGAGATATTTTGATTAATTTCAGAATTTTAATTTATTTTTCGTTCTCATTAATATAATCACATTTCACAAAGTGTCTTTTAAACTATTTTGAATTATGATTTAATCATATTTAAAGTATTTTAGATGAGTTTGGGTTTAGCTAATGTTAAGTCATGTAATGCCACTTTCACTTTTGACATTATTTGATAATAATAACTTGAACATATTGTGTGATAATATATTTATAAAGTGAACATGAAAAAAAAAAGATTACATATTTTAAAATGAAAACTCATAGTTAAAAATGTTTTTGCTTGAGAGGAAAGTAGAGATAAATAGAGAATAAAAAAAATTAACAAAATTAAAAAAAAAAAAACTTATAACACCTTAAGATTTTAGAGTATAGACGATGTCCTACTATCTTAAATGGATTGTTGATAATTATTTAAGTTAAATCTCTCTGCTTAAAAATTCCTAACAATAATATTAGATCCTATAAGTATCATGATAATTGTATGATCTATCACGTTGAAGACAATTTATCTAGTAAAAAATAAGAATCCATTAAAAATAATTTATGAAACACCTACAAATTTCATATTTTAATTCTGTGAGATTCTATATACATATCTTCTTTCAAAATTGTAATTCTAAAAGAACACTGACATTATATGAACTCTCATGGCCTTCGTATTCAAAACTTGCATTTGGTTTTGTTTTGTTCTTGTTATATTATGTATAGTATAATTTTAAAGAAGATTGCAGAAGTGCACCAAAGTTATGAAAGTGAAACTGTAAGAGAATATCCTTCGTTTATGGCATCGATGTCCTAACCTGTATAATGTCAGAAGCTTCAAGCTTGAAGCCTAAGCATACAGTTGTCTGAAATTCGTCCACGTGTTGATCTGATCAACTTTAGTTTGGATAGAGTCCATGCTAAGCTGCATGCACTTCTATTTTCACCTTGTATGTGATACTATACCATAAAATATCACCTTATCCTCACATCTTGCGGGTCCCAAATTGTGCTTCTTTTTCATAAAGAATCGAATAATTTTACAAGGATTAAATCATGATGATCACAACTTGTGAGGCATGCTTAATGGTGTGTTTGTGAAATTAGACCAGATGAAGATCTTCTACTAGTCATCAAATACTAACTGATTCCACAAAACAATGAAGATCATTCTTTCTCAAAATATCATCTATATCTCACAAAACAAATATAGGTTACACGCAATCTCTCACACCTATATATGGTTATGGTTTTGGCAAGTATGTAAATTATATAAATAATAAAATAACAAGTTTAAGTATTATTTTTTCAAGTACCATTTCTTAATAAAATTTGCCACATGGATACAGCTGAAGCTTCAGGATTCACTGCTGCATGATCAAGTAACCGTGCAGCAGTTGAAGATAATCAGAGTACGAGGAGTATGGTTACCTTGGCACCAACATAGGATTATTGAGCATAAGAAAAGGGGTATCACAGTGGAGGACGTGACCTCTGATGTTATGTGCTGTTAAGAGTGTAATGATATCAGTATATAACATGCAGAATTGAATAAGATGTAGCTGTGGTCATCTTCATACTGTGATTCGGTCAAGGAAACAATCAGTATGCACAAAGCTTCAGTTGGATATAATGAAATTTTCAAGGATGATGAGTTTGTAATAATATGTTTCAGTTAGAATTTAGTATTTGGATCATTGGAAGATCCTCCACATGTTAAATTTCCCAAAGTTGTTTGGAAAATGAGAGAAGAAGTATGTTGTTGCATTCCTTCCATCAGTTTGGTTCCACCATGACCAGGCATTTGCAGTTCTTTCTTTACTATCAGTCATAGTGATCATTACTTAGAAAGGAACATATATAATAAAACGATTAATGTGCATGACATGACATGACAATTCTTAACTTTGATTTATGCAATTATCATCCAAACAGAAAGGTTCTCATTCTATATATAAAAAGTTTTCGATTTCAGAAATTTTATTCTGTATAATATTTCAAGAGGTAAACTCTTATACTAACAAAAGGGAATAATAACAAACAGTCTGATGTACACGTCTACTACTGTGCCACCACCTTTGATGCTCTAATATAAAAATATTCTCAACAGATTCGATCCCTCTTGGAGGAAAGTTACATCATTACGTTTCAATGGACCTATATATATACCCTTCAAGTTTTATACTCAAAAAATAGAGAGCACTTCTCAATTAGTTGGTTTAGAACTTTTCTTAATTCCTCGTGTAGTTGAGAAATGGCACCACAAGCTGATTTTGCCAAGATTGGGTATGAGATAGAAAAGTTCTTTGGTGGACTAAAGAGTTTCGGCAATGGCAACCCTCCAACCACTCAAAATCTCTGCCGATACAAATTTTATCCATCTTATGCAGCTACCAAGGTGGTCCACATGCATGTGGAAGATGTCAAATGCAATGAAGCTGCTTCAAGATTCACAGCAGAAAAGAGAACGGAGCTGCAGATGAAAGGTTTGGTTGGGCAGTGACTATTACTATTATAGTTCTACTCAGAAATATTTAGCAGTATTTTTGTCCCTTTTACATATTATAGACTATATATAGATGTCTGCAAGCTCTTGAACCATTTGGCATATCACTCTTCTGGTAATGTAACATACACTTCTGTGTACTTCAGCTCGAAGACAAACATGAATGTCTTCTGCAGCTTCAAGAGTTTTCCTATGGCCTAGGTTTCTTGTTCCTGTATATTACTATCCATCAAGAAGTTTTGTGTTCTTGAAATAACGTTTTCATGGGATTAAAGTAAGATAAAAGGTTGTTAATTGTTCATAGTATAAATATTCTCGTAAGTTGTTACTATAACGTGTTCTGAATCTATTTTGACTCTTGTAATATACTCAGGTATATGTAGTTTACGGGATCGGGATTTAGAAAAATTAACTGAATAAATTCAATCTATTGACTAAATAGTAAATATTATTTTTAGAGTTAAAACTCAGATTATTTTACAGTATATTATTATTTCTTAAAACATGTGTGTTTTTATTGCGTTTAAAAATAGACTTAATTTATATTATGATAATTTTTTCAAAAATAGAAAGAAAATAACTCAGATATCACCAGGTCGGTAAAATAAAGGGAGAAAGCTTATAAAAGACGAGGCATTAATTTAAGAAAAAGATTACTAGAGGTTGTTTTATTTGGGAAAATATTTTTGTAATTTTATTTTGTATTTATTTATTTATTTAAAAACATTTTAGAAAATAGTAGGTATTTGTTGTCTTTTATTTTTTCTATTTTCTATTTTTATTATCTTCTGTATGATTTAAAACGTAAAATGAAAAAATTTCATATTAAAGTTTTTCGTAGGACTCCCTTCCTTTCTAATTTCTTAGCTAAATAATTAAAAATGATAAAAAATAGTATTTTATATGATATAAATTTGTACAATAAAATAATTTTTTATATTATAAAATAAATAAGTTCTTAAAATATATTTTAGACTTATGATAAATATTTTATATTGTGATAAATTTTTTAAACTACAAATAATTTCTTAAAAATTTAATTTAAAGATAAAGATGAAAAAATAAATTGAAAAGGAATAAGAGATTGAAGGAAATTCCTAAAAATATTATTGTTAAAAAATTCCTGAAATTATTCTTGTCAAAGAATAACGTATAAAACACTATCGATTAATATTTTTAATCTAATTTTTGTATATAAAAGATTCCTTTTCATCCTTTTAATTTTTTTCGGCGTAAATATATTATTATTCTCTCTAAATAAGTTAGTTTTAATTTCTAGTTCCTATAAAAAAATCTTTGATTTTTATCTTGTAAAAGTTGTAATTATTATTATTATTATTATTATTATTTTTATAAAAAAAAGAAAAAAAAATGTTTTGAATTTTATAAATTTGTTTAATCTTCATCTGTCAAAAGTTTTAAATCAATACTTATCCCTAAAATTAATTTATAAATAAATAAATAAATAACATATATTTTTTGAATATTAACATTTTTCAAAAGGTTTCAATACTGACAATATGTCATAAGGACTAGGAGTCCTACACTAGAATTTAATTTTGTTTAATACATAAATAACTTCACAGTATAAAAAATTAAAAAAAATAGTTATTTATACTTTTAGAAAAAAATTAAAAAATAATAAAAATCAAAATAGTTATTTTAGTTTTAGAGAGAAAAAAATACATTAAATCATGACTCGTTGTTTTATTAAGAATTAAAAGCATAAATGTAAGCATTTTGATCATTACATCAATATGTTAGAAGTTTGTACGATTTTGTTTGCCCCAAATGGTTTTACTTCTTTATTTATTTTTTCTATAATATGTTCTGATTGAACATATTGAAGGAAAAACCATTAAAAGCATTATGGTTGAAATTGAAATTGGATTGGGAGAGGAATCACCTATCACATCATTTCACCATGTTGATGAAGAATATATAGCTGGAAAGTAAAAGAAAACACTTACATGAAGAAGAGATTCCCCGATGAAAAGGGAACTGAATCTCATATTCTTTTATCGTTGTCATCTATCTTCTGTGTTCTCTAATGCATTAGAAAATAAGAATCTCAAATATTTACACAACAGTTACTTCTGTAAACTTCTCAGCAGAAAATATTATAGTTTTTCACTATAGAATTTAGAGAAAGCGGTATTGTAACCCTCAGTATATGTGTCATTTGTGAATTAAAACAGTCACCCACATCATTAGTTACTAAATGAATAATGATAAATGTACGTTTCTAATTAACCAAATGAAAATACTTTTTCACAAAAGGAAATTGGCTCTTCTCATAGTAAAGGTCTTTTTTATGTTTTCCCAACTAATGTAAAACTTATAATATTAGAGACAAAAAAAAAATATCAGTAGATTAAGAAAAAATTCTTTATTAGTAACAAAACTCTAGTTTTTTTTTTTTTTTGTTTTCTTTATTCCTTTTTTTTCTGAGTATTGTAATGTGATTGCTTGAGAAAATATAGGCTGGTTTGGAGGGGTAATAATCAGAGCCAGAATTTAGGAGAACTGAGAGAATCACGATTTGATCTTAACCAAACTTAACCACAAAAGCTAACATTCTCCGCTCACATAGATGCTCATAAATACAAATCAATAATAACCATTTGTTTTTACCAAAATCTTGGTCTATATGAACAAATTCAGAGCTAAAACAAAGAGGGATCTTCTTTATCATTTTTCTCCTAGCCTCCCCGGAGGCCTTTATCTGAAACAGAAAAAAAAAATTCAAAAAAAAAAAGAAAATTGAAAAAAAAATCACAATTATATATAGAGAACTTAGACTCAATAATGGCCATCACAAAGAGAGTAGGTGTTCTTATTATGTACTTTGCACTGGTTTATCATGTGGGTGCTGCAAAGAAAGTAATGCCAACTGCTAGTCCTGATATCTTCAAGGATCAAAACGTAGCTAAGGATAAACTTGCTCCTGGAGAAAAGATAAACAATGTCTTAAACTTTGGAGCCAAAGCTGATGGCAAGTTTGACTGCACTCAGGTATTTCTGCACTTCCTTTCCTTCTCTCCTAACAGATTTCAACAAATGTCACATATATATAAACATTCACTACTTTTTCTTCTTCATGATAAACATTCAGAAGTTGGTTTTAATTTATTTGTTTATGCAGAAAACTTAGTGGGAAGAAAACAATTTACCTTTAAATGGTTTTAGATCTTTCAAAAAATTAATCTCTTTATGATGTAATAAGAAGCTTGAGAGAATTTTCATACCTAATAACCCTAATAATAGTCACCTAACATTTAATAAGAAGCTTGACGTAAATAGTCAGAATATTCACTTTTCATAAAATTCTGTCAATGGCTTTGTCTTTGGGATTTAGGAAACATTTGACAGAATTTATAAATGAAGCTTATTTTGAACGTATAAAGAAGTTATTGCTTGAAAAACTATTATGAAAAGAGTGTTGTTGCAGTGAAGTAGTATAGGAAGTGATCATAAGAAACCACAAGGAGAATGAATCAAACCAAAATTGAGAATACAAAAGAAACATGGTGAAAAAAAACTAACATTTTGATTATTTAAGATGTTGATTACATCTGCAGGCTTTCATGGATGCATGGCAAGCAACTTGCCACTCGAAAGAGCAAGCCAGGCTTCTGGTTCCTGAGGGAAGATTCGTGGTGTCTTCAATGTTTTTCGCAGGTCCATGTTCTACACCAGGGCCCGTAACAATCCAAGTTGTAGGCACTATTGCGGCTACAACAGATCTCAGTGAGTATGAGAATGGTGAATGGCTCTTGTTTGAGGACGTAGATGGTCTAAAACTCATTGGTGGTGGCACTTTTGATGGCGTTGGTAAGGAATCATGGGAAACGGCTACCAACTGTAAAACTGACCCCTCTGAAAGTTGCGTCAGAAATCCTGCTGTAAGTTAATATAAAACATTATTTGGTCTGTAAAGAATCTTAAGATCAAATCTAATGTCTTTTCTCTCAAAATATTGTAAAATGTTGGCTTTAATCTCTACAGAAATTTAGTACATTTTTTAATCCTTACATTTAACAAAAACACCAGTTTTTCATCTCAGATAAGAGACTAAAACCACATATATATTTTGGTAAATGTGAAAACCATCTTAAACTTTTATAGATACTGAAATCAAATTCTGAAATATTTTGAGATACCAAAATATATGTTACACAATCTCATCTGATGAAAAAAAACAATCGTATTAAAAAGAAAGACTTTAGAGGGTATTTCTCTTAGTTTGATAGCACTAAGTGAAGTTTGTGTGTTTGGGAATGCAGAGTATATATTTCCACAGAATTAGGAATGGAATTATACAGAACATCAAATCCACAGACCCCAAAGGGTTTCACATATTTGTGACTAATTGTGTTAACATCAGACTTCGACGACTTAAGCTCACTGCACCAGTTGAAAGTCCTAACACCGATGGAATTCATATTAGCCAATCCCTCCAGGTTAAAGTATCCAAAAATACCATTGAAACTGGAGATGATTGTATTGCCATGATACAAGGAGCCCAAAATGTTTCCATCAACAAAATGAACTGTGGTCCTGGACATGGTATTAGGTAATGCTAAACTTCGATTCTTGCTACACCTTGACATGAGTTGTGTTCTACAATATTAATAAAAACTTGAGCACAAGAAGAGGATGGTGATTTTAAGATTTAAATTTGGTGTTTAACTTATGTTTTTCTTAATGTGCATGACAGTATTGGAAGTCTTGGAAAGTATAAGGATGAGCTAGAAGTGAAAAACATTAATGTGAAGAACATTTCGATGATTGGCACAACTAATGGCCTGAGAATCAAGACATGGCCAGATAAGTATCCTGGCTTAGCATCAGATATCAGCTTCACTGACATCAGAATGGAAAATGTCAAAAACCCTATCGTCATTGACCAAGAATATGAATGCTCTTCAAACTGCCAAAACAAGGTTTGTTGAAATGAATTCTCACCTATGACAAATAACCCTTTCCATTTTTCACTTTCATTTACGAAGTTGGAGCATGCTAATATGAGCATTCATTTGTTTCCATGCAGCCTTCACTTGTACAGATAAAAGATATTCGTTTTTCAAACATAAGGGGAACCACTACTACGGCACTGGCAGTGGATTTAAGGTGTAGCAAGAAGAACCCTTGTGAAAAAGTTAAACTTCAGAACATAAGCCTGTCGCTTGGACCCAAGCCTACGGGATCTAGATGTGTCAACGTTAAACCAGTTTACAAGGGCTTGCAAAACCCACCTAGTTGTCCATAACTACCTCACTTTGCATGCATTTTGCAGCTCTCACAATAAAGAGGAAGGAAAAGTAATTCCTTCTTCAATTATCAGACCCTTAAGTTCATTTTTGCCTGATTTCCTATCTTGATGAACAAAAACCCTAAATCATTTAGAACCAACTTCCATGACTATTGTTTCCCAATCTGACCCCATGTTTTGAAGACTTCTTAGGTAGATGTTTGAATCAGTTTTTTCTGTATATAGAAAAGCCAGAAATTGTATATAAAATACGATAATTAAATACTTAAGAATTTTCTCACTCTTATTTAGATAGAGTGAAAGAAACAAGACTTTACCGTTTTCCTTTCTACTAGTATTTTCACTTTCTGCAGAATTCAGCAGATCTTGCAGTGATTCTAGAGAGGTTGTGTTGTTTCAAAGTGTTGGACCAGGATTCATGTATATTAACTTGCTGAGAGGTGTAAATTTCAAAGTATTTGTCGTTCTTGGATACTAATTTTACCACTGAGTGTCAGAAGTTGAACACGATGTAATTTACTGCTTTTAACAAATATTGTATAGTTATGAAGTAATTTTCCACTTCAACTACCTAGTGTTATAAAATATGAAGCAATAGAAAATAATTTCATCAAACTTAATTGGAACCTTCTCCTTTTTCAAACAAGTTGTTACATTTTAGAGTTCATTAAGATTTTATGTTGTTTTCATTCTTGGTGTTAAACCTTTGCTAGGGCCAAGTACTTTGAAGGCTCCAATTGGCCTCGGTGACTTCCCCAATCCTGAATAGGTACAGTGTCATGAAACGTCACAATTTCTTCTAGGCAATTGTGAAAAACGTTTTTTGAAAATACATTTCAGAAAATTCGTTTTAGATAAATTAAACTTCTGGAAAAAAATTTCTAAAACTGTTTTTTACATTCTAAAATTCATTCTGAAAAATTAAAACTGAAAATTATTTTTACACCATCAATATTCATTCCGAAATATCAATTCTAAAAACCAAATTTACACTGAAAAATAGTTTTAATATTTTAAAAAATATGATAAGGTGCAGCAAGTGAATGAGGAGGGTACAGGAAGCAATTGCCTTTCTTAGACGTAGGTCTTAAATTTCAATTGCTCAACTACTCAATTATGACTGCTTCTTCCTGCACCTCCATATCATCTTCCTGTACCTCCATAATTTTTAAAATTCCAACAATAGACATGAGTAAATTACAAAATTATCCCTGTTGCTATAAACTAAAGTTTTGAACGGAAGAGGAGCAGTGCAGTGCAGTTCTGAACGGAGGTGGAAAGTGTGGCAGTGGTGGGAGGTTCCGACGGTGCTGGAGTGACGGATTGAAGGGGCTTTGGGCAACCGTCGGTCGGAATGGGTGGCTGAAAAACAACTAGAGTCGTTGTCGTTGAGGTATTTGGTATCTAGTTTTCTATTTTTCAAGAATTGTAGAAACCGTAAGAATTTTATATTTACGGTTTCTATAAGTCGTAGGTTTAAAATCAGGATATTAAACACTAACGGATTATAGAAACTGTAGTTAAATCAACATAACATTTATAAGAGCTTACGGTTTATAAAACCCGTAGATGCATAGGTGTATGACAAAAGTCTACGGATTGTAGAAAACGCATATCAAATTTTTTTCTCTTCTGCTGTTTGTACAAACCGTAGAACAATAGAAAATTTTTTTCTCTTCTGCGGTTTGTACAAACCGCAAAAGAGAAGTTTTGAATTACTTACATTTTCTACAAACCGTAGAACAGTTTAACAGTAAAAAAAAAGTCCACCACCACCGTCCTCCGCCACCAATCCACCACAACTACCTCTACAATCTAAAATTAAACTTACAATGATGCTTACCTTCCTTTCAATTGCTTGAATGGGTGCCAAAATGATGCAAGTGGAGGTTTGTGGGTTGCGATTCTTGAAAACCGTGAATGGAGAACCAAGGATGGAGAACTAACATTAGCAACTAGCAACCAAGGTGCACTGAATGTAAATCTGCAGTGGCAAAGTGAGATACGAGCACTGACAGTGGAGGTGAAGGTGCAGGCAAAGTGGAGAAAGAAAGGATGTGAAGGGTAGTAGAGAGTATTATGGGATATTAAATTTTTTAAAAAGGGTTAAACGGTAAACGTACAATGTTTGGGCCATATCTCGGTCCAAAAATATCTTGATGGACTTATTTGTCTAGCATTTGAAAGTGGTTGATTCTTCCTTTCTGTTCCTTCCTGCACCTCCACGGTTTCTCCTGCACCCGAAGAAGAAGTGAAAATACCATTTTAACTTTATCTTCTTAGATTCCATCGCTTCATTTTCTTCTTCGAGCACCCCGCCGTAGACCCCATCGTAGACCCTGCCACAGACCCTGCATAGACTCTGCCACAGACCCTGTCACAACTCTACATTTTACAATTGAAAATTTTAGAACAATACTTTTAGTAATTTTAGAAATATTGGACTGTAGAGATGGAGGAAGAAGCTAACTTTGAAAGCTATCCTTTAGAATTTCAAACCATCAAGTGAAATAAACCAAATTTTACATCAAATTACAGCAGCGATTTACTCATTTATTCAAGAAAAATATATTATCGTTGTTTGCAATATCTTTTTCGTTAAACTTAAGATATCTTTCAAATTCTGTTGTTATCTTTCCTTAAAAATTTTATTTAATGGAAAAGTAGAAAAAAAAACGAAATAGATTGTTTCTTAGTGAATAATATTTTCATACTCTTTCAATTTTGTTTATCTAATTCAAGAATCGATGACCACAAATTGAATATCAAGTTGTAATATTTGTTCCCATTTGACTTTCATATTTTTTTTCTCTGTAATATGTTTAATTTTATGAATTGAAGATATTTGATTTAATTTTAGTTGAGAATAAATTGATCATCATTATTCGGTTGAAGTATATAAGCTAAAATTAGAAAAGTAGGATTAATTAATTTTTATTACCATCGAATTACAATATCATTAATTTTGAATTCAATGATTGAATATTCTTAATTTCCTCTTAGCTCTTGAATTAGGTTTTTGATTATCATATTAATTTTCTTTGTTTTTTTATTTTATTTTACTTATTTTAATTCTCAAAAACACTTTGATCTTATATTTTTTTTTTTATTAACTTCTTATTGTCTACCACCAAAAGAAAGGGGAAATTTTTTGAAGTCTATTACAAAACATCTTTGCATCACACTCAACTTTATAAGACTATATATAAAGTTCTTGGCAAATCAGACACTAACTCGAATATAGGATTTTTTAGAAATCCAATATCTACTCACTTTTAAGCATTTGTATTTGATTCCTCAGTATACTAAACATGCTGTAGATAATGAATATTAAGATATAAATTAATTTTATTCTTAGCCGTTAAAAAAAATACAAATTAATATCAAATGAGATTAAGTTGCGGCAGTTAAAGAAAATATGTTTCTTATTCGAAACATAATAATTCAAGTAATGAAGATCGTCAAGTTTTGTTCCTGTACCTTAATCTTATCAATAAAACATAAAAGATTTAAAATATAATATCTTAAACCTCTACAACCTCCAGTCTAATCAAAATTAAGTATCAATGATTGAAATCATGGATAACATAATATATTTATGCTTCGTAAACATCCAATACGCGAAAAAATTGTATATGACTAATAAAACTAGTCATAAACTGTTGTTATTACTTAAGTTATCAAAAAAATGTTCGCTTTGTTTGTATTTAATATATTACTTTTGAATTTGTCACTCAACTTTTTACTAAATGCGTGCATTTAACGAGTATAAAAATAGCATAACAAATGAAATTTTAACAATTAAAAAAAACAAATGTTTTCCATGAAAAATAAAATATGATATTTTTATATAGACTAAAAATTAATTTAAATTCAATTTTTTTTCATAAAATATGTTTGTGCTATTAGGGAGAAAACCAGCTGAACTCAAAGATTTCTGTAAGCAGTTTTGACTACTTGCCCCCACCCTACTGAGCAGGGTCCACCATTTTGAATGATTCTGATCGCTGCAGACAGCACTTCCCAATCAAGAAAACATGAATATATATAGTTCCAGCATAAAGTCAAATAAAATTAAATGATTCAAATTTCATACATACATTATTTTTGATAGTTTCATAATTTAAATTCTTAATTCCTGCATGAAGGTTATTTTCACCAAAATAATTTTGTAATTGTATTTCAATTAGATTTTGAAAAAAAAAATCTAAACCATAAATAAAAACTCTAAGATTTTTTAATATATATACTTGCTATTGATAAAGACCAATTTCATTTCCCCCTGTTTCACTACAAATTAATTGTTGTATTTAAATATTAAAAAAGTGACATAAGGTTTTTCCTGTAGTGACTGATGAGTGAGGTTAGAATGAGGACATGATATATACAATCCCAAAGTTGCATGAGCACACTGAGCCTCTTAAGCAGGACCACTTCGTTTTCATTTTCATTTTCATTTTCTAAATAAGACAAAGCTGTTGATACCCCATTTGTATCGCCGTGCCAATGCATGTTCAACAATTAATTGCGGCCAAAAAATAAATGTCTAGCCTCAACACACAGTTAGCAACTTGCAAAGAAACACAAAAAAAAAAAAAAAAAAAAAAAAAAAAAAAAAAAAAAAAATTTTTATAAAATAAAAAAAAAAAAAAAAAAAAAAAAATAAAAAAAAAAATAACACACAAAACAAACTAAATACAATTATTTTATTTTT
>Ga0099824_1000160_pt1 | contig 61137 bp, 38 predicted proteins | sample SiratrowhiteBW_FD_76837 | JGI IMG/M metagenome (GOLD analysis project Ga0099824, IMG submission 76837) | Root nodule microbial communities of legume samples collected from California, USA - Siratro white BW | ecosystem: Host-associated > Plants > Roots > Nodule | place: USA: California... | reverse complement strand
TTCTGATTTGGGCTACAGTTGGATCTTCTTGTAGCGGTTGGATTTCAGACATCACAACATCCCACAAACCACTCGCTTCTAGGTAAGACTTCATTTTGACAGACCATATTTGATAGTTTTCTCTGGAAAAAATCGGAGGTGTTGCCATGAAGTTTCCGGCCATGGGTGAAATTTTTTTTTCTCAAAAAGGTTCCTTACTGGTTTCCCTCTGTTGTTTCTTTTTTTTCTCCTCGTGGTCTCACACAGACCCTAAGAACTAAGAGCTCTGATACCAATTGTTGTGTTTTGGAAATAGGAGGAGATATATATGAAGATAAAATATTGTTATTGCTTCTTTTTTTTTTTAGCCATCAATAGCTTACATTTATATTGTTTGCAGAAAAGAAAAATATCTGACTGAAATAACTCCTAAAAATTAAAATCTTAACATCTGTGAAATAATTAAGAGTGAATATTCTAACAATTAAGAGCAAATATTCTAATTAAAGACATATTCAGAAATGAAAACAAACAACAGTTATGAGATAGACTAGCTCTAATCTCAATCAAAAATTCAATGCCAATCCTTAAAAAGGCTAGAGAAAAAAAGAAGTTTTCTAGAAAGATGATAATTATTTTAAAATTAAATTTGAATAATTGATTTTTATATTTAAAATCTTTTTCACTTCGATAATAAAATATTCAAGTGTGATTTTAACTATATAACTCTTATCTAAAACTATTTTTCTAAATCTTATATTAAGGACATTTAGTAGTGATCACATTCAAAACTTGGTTGAGGGAATAGAGTATAACTATCAAAATGGTCGGCTAAATATATCGGTCAATTTGAATTTTTCTTTAAAACTACTAGGAACTATTTAATAATTTGTTATCGATTAATTCTGAGAAACATGATGGATGGATTAGATCATATAAAGGGACGATATTAAAAATATATTCTGAGAAGTCAATAGAGAGTACAAGTATTTGTTTAGGAAAAACGGATTCTGAAAAGCCTATAAAAGCATTCGAACATTTAAAATTAGGCTTCTACTTCTCTTTACCGAGTTAATGATGCAGCAAGACAAATTCTGATGAGCTTCATTCATGAAATAGTGCAACGTTAGTGGTGCTTATGCGCATATTAATCATTTTACTATCACACCAATGATCAACCTTTGGTCGTTAATTACGATTCATACAAACACGTGGATTGAATAATAACTTTCACACGCTCTCCTTTTGCATCCAACAATCCCACTTATTAGAAATTTTCTTTGTGGAAATCATATCTTGTGGTTGTGTTACGAGAGAAATCCGAAGCTAACTGACCAAGCTCCTTCGTTAACGCTGGTGGCCCACAGTAAAATACCCCTGCATTATACACAAGTTTTTTGTAACATAACATCATTGCTTATAATGAAACTTGATGCAAAAAAGTTAAAAGCACTTGAGCAGAAGAAGCAGAAGAAGCAGAAGAATGAAAAAACTGACCAACACGAGCCCGTGGATGAGTAAGAGCAATGCGTTTGTAGACACTGCGCCAATTGGGTTTGGCAAAGTGGGATTTGACACGCGTGCCAGAGACAATGTCCACGCCATTCTTAGCATGGTTCAGAGATTGTAACATGGCAATAAGAGCAGAGCGAGCATCACCCTCTTCATACACACTGGTGCAATAGTTGTGGAGTTCAATCACACCCTTTTGATCCTCTTCAGCCACCTCATTCATCACCCCTTTGAACCAATCAAAAGAACCTTGCTCCCTTGTCACCCAATAAAAGTAAGCCCTCCTAGTGTTGAACTCGCTCAAACCATTTCTTTTCTGTGGGCTTGTTCTTGGTGATTTCCCACCACCCTCCTCCATCTTGCTCCCCTCCTCCTCTTCCTCGGCCTTCATGTTGTTCACTATGTCCTTCACAATACTGATCATTGGGGTGGCTCCTATTCCCAGCCCCACCAGCAAGACCACCTCGTATTGCTTGTAGTCTTGGGCTGGCGCTCCATATGGACCATCAATCAGCACTTTAGGGAGACCACTACATAACAAAAATCAAAACTACGTCTTTGTCACTATACAATTCAGGATAAGTCCTAAGAATATCTTTGCACCATGGCACAAGGAGAAATCCCAATTTGCAAGTCCTAAGAATATCAACACTTTCATCAACTCAAAATTAATAAAATGCTTACGAGGCCTAAACAAGCCAGAACAAGAATCCTCGCAAAACGTCCTTGTCATCTTTTTTATTTAAATAATAATAGTAATTTTTCGAAGAAAAGTCCAAAATATATAACAACTATTTGCTTGGCCACTTGGATAACAAAAATGTCTAAGCGCGTGAGAAGGTGGCATGGGCAATGATTGTTGTCGGCAACACTTATTGTTTATTGACATCCAAACAAGATAACGCAAACAAGTTCGTATCATTAAGAATGTTTCAAACGCAATTGGAACTGCGTGTCGTGCCTTCGATTTTAACGAAAAGTTTTACATAGTCTCGGTTTACTGTAAATTATTTATTTTGGTTTGACTAAGAAATAAAGGTGAATGAGTTTAATTCATGCATAAAGTGTAAAAGACTAATTTTATTTTCTAAATATGTTGGCTTAATTACCTGGTACTTCCATCTCCGTGCAAGTTATCAGCTCTTAGAAGTCCACTCTTGCCGTTGTCAGGTGGCTGGCAACACTGAAACACACAAAATGTACAATCTTAGCTCATCAGAGAAAAAAATAATCAAAGAAAATGAAACACCACTTGAAACTTGTAAATAAATAGATATAAAAACTTTAAGCTATATTGCACCGACAAAGAATTTTTGTAACAGTGTTTAGGAATAGTGAGTTTTTGCTGTGTCAATTGTTGTCCCAATAACACTATCCAACAAAAATTAACCTGAATTCACCTCTGAGAACTTGACTTTGAGACTCCGGGTCCAATCTCCAAGTGTTCTGATATGAACGCTAAGGTAATCATCACCAGGGGCAGAGGTTATAGAAAATGGATGCCTGAGAAAGCATAATCCATGTTTAACTATGAACAACTTAGATATTGGAAAATAAGAGCATAAAATTAGTGAAGGTACTTAGATACAAAATTAGATATAGAAGACAAGGTTGCTTATGTTTCTTCAAATTCATACCATTCAAATGGAGATACAGCGGCACAATTAAGAAACATATATTGTCCACTCTTGTATCTGAATCCCTGGGGCTTTGACATATGAAGAGCCAACACATTTCCAGGATAAACAGCCACCTTTAAATTGGGGAGTGAAAATGTAGTGAGACATACATTTTGAGAATCTTTTTACGAACCAAACTTCATAGTTTAGCTAAAAATATTTAACCATCAGACATATATTTCTTTCACACCTTTAATATTCTCACAGGCTTTATGCTTGATCGGAGTGCTCTAGTCAATCTTTCCGAGAAGTATATAATAATGGGAATAGCCAAATACATCCAAGTCTACAAAACACATAACATATCCCCAAAATGTTAATTGGAATTTAATAAGAATTTTTAAGTTTATTATTTTTGTAACAACTACTTTAAATTTCATGCTTAGAATGTAAAAAAGCTCTTTATTCTAATGAAGAAAGGTACTAACCGTTTTCTTGTACCATTCTTTGGTCAAGTAAAGTTTTATTCCGTGCACAATGAGCAGGGCATAGACAATGACAAAGAGATGATGTGAGTACCAAAAGGCGTTGAAGCCAGTGAGATTATCGAGGGGCTTGGGAAGCTTGACCCTGCCTCTTCTGAACCAAGGGGTAGCTAAAGTGAAGGCTATTGCCATTAGAACAACCATTATAATCCCTGTTACTCCTTCCCATGATTTGACAAAAAACCAATAACTTGATGGTTGTTCTCCAAAAAATGGTTCCATAAGCTTGTACTTCTCACTACTTGCATCAATGAGCCGAGGAAAGTCACAAGCAAGATGATAGATACCATGTATACCAACGCCAACAGTTACTGCCACAGCTATCAACTGCAAAAAAAAAGAAAGAAAAAAACTCTCATCATGTGCTCACTATTACAAATTTCTTTAGCTTTTGACTTATGAAAGCTTCTAAGTCCCAACAAGCATTTGAACATAGTATATATGTTCTCTTTTAGTCACTCTCAATTCTCAAATGAACAACCGGAAATAAACATTACCTTGTGGAAGTTGAGGTTGTCATCAAAAGGAACCATAATGCCAAGTTTGGTCTTGTTCCTGAGCCAAGTGATGGTGTTTCGGCAAACCGGTAACAAGATAATAGCCATGTTCAATTTAAGTGTCTCAGCAGCACCTTTGGCCATGCACACACAATGGCCCATCACCATATATGCATCTCTTCTCCTATACTGCACAAATTTGTAGGCAAATAGACCTAACATCACACCAATCCACAATACCAATACCCAAGTTCTCTGCCAATTGTCCTCCAGGAAGTACATGGTGTTTGTATACCATCTCCTAATAGGATTTTCTTCATGTATGGGCTTAAGCTTTAAGCTTAGCATTTGACTCAGGTACTTGCTATCTCCTCTCGTAGAATGTGTCGGTCCATGCAACAAGAGCATCTCTAGGTCGTTTACCTGTTTTCCCAGTAACAATCATCATATGACAAAATAAATGTGGCTACAATGAGAATATATAGCAGTGAATATATTTTGATTCCTATTTTTGGCTTATGTGATTACCATGATGAATCCTGTGTCATCAGGGTCAAGTTCCTCCATAATCAAAGCTGCATATTCCTCTGCCTGCTTCTGTATGTTTGCGAGTTTGTTGGTAGTGGCACTAAGGTAGATAATCTGAAAACAGAATAAATCACACAATCAAGGAAAATCTTATTCCGAAGGGAACAAAATATCAATCAGAAAAAGTTTCCCATAAAACTATGTTAACGATTCTGTCAGTTGATGAGACTAAAAAGTGACAATACTTTAATTCCTTAGTGGTGAATTTATGATTCCATACCTCTTTAATTTCTTCCTCTGTGATTCTCCCATCCGCATCTTTATCAACCCTGCATTACAAATTAAACTTGGTAACACGCTTCGGAATTCGCCGCATACTCTTTCATTTACACTTTATATGCATCAGAAAAAGCAAAGAATAAGTGTGTGCTTGGATTTAAGTCTATAAACTTTTTTATGAACTCCATTTTACAAATTCAGTTTCCAAAACCAACCGTCTCTTTTCTTTCATTTCAAACTCAGTTTTAAAGGGAAAATTTAAAGCAAGACTTCGTTTACAATCAGACCCAATCGAAAACAGAACAAAAGGCTTTTTCAACTATACTTTCTGAAAGAAACTAAAAACCAAACATCGCCTTACATGTCAAAGAATGTCCTGAGCCTAGAATCAAAACTCTGGTCAGAAATCTGGTCCCAAAAGTCCTTCAACTGGACCTTATTAATAGAATCACTCTGAATTTCCCTCCTCCTAGAGAGTGCATCAAAGACCTCCCCTGCAAAAGCCTCTGATTCCTTGTTCATCCCTGAGATCAAAACATGAGAAATTATTAACCATCCTCAATCACCAAATTCCATGATCACTGCAATTCTCTATGTGATATGTTAGTGACCATGAAAGTTCTTCTGACCCATGTAATAATTTCTCGAAAAACACATATATACCTATGCACTTGGCAAAGAGAGAGCGATGCAGGTACCCATTAGTAGAAGCAGTGAGAGCATCAAATTGCTTTTCAACCTCAATCCACCCTGCACCCCCATCAGTCTTGCTGATAAACTTGAGTCCCTTGAGAGCGTGAGAAGCTGCAGATTTGGTCCTGTCATAGTGCACTCTCGCAGTTGCAGCTTGCTTGGACGAGGAAGCCAAACGCTTCAGCTCCTGCGACACTTGCTGTATGCGAATGGAAGCACTTCTCACAACAGAAGCACCAAAGGACCTTTTCTTCTCCATGCCTTTACCAAGCAAAACCAGTTTCTCATCTTCCCCCTGATCGCTGCTCCCTGCAACGGGTATAACACTGTGAAGAGCCACAGAGTCTCCTTTGATATCCATAGTGACCTCAACGTAGTCTCCTTCATCTTGTTCCTGGGAGATACTGTGGCCAACGTCAGAGCCGGAAGTGGAAGCTGAAGCGTTGCTCAACTTGGCACTTCTTCTGCCTACCCTTTTGTTCAGTGGTCCACTGTGAGGTACCCTTTCACCGCCAATGAGTTCTATGTCAGAGTCACGGTGATGTGAATCTGCAGAAGCTCCTCCAACCTCCCCTGTTCCCATTTTCTTCTGCCTGTCTCTGAACTTCCCAGATGCAGATTCTTATGAAAATTAGGACAAGTGTCTCAGATACCAAGATCCTTCTCACTCTTCACATCTTCACACTTCACACACACGTGATAAGATTTCTCCAGTGCTTTTGCATTTTCTTGATAATGAAGAGGTAAAGTAGGAGAATCATATGTTTTAATATTGTGTCGTTTTTGTTATAATTATAATAATAATAATACTAAAACAAAGAAAGAAAAAGACACCATTGTCGTGAAAAAACAAGAATTTTTTTTTTTTTAATTTCGGAAACACAAAGAAAGTTGTTAATTAACATGATATTATGCTGGGAAATTATAATGCTTGTGAAGGTCTTTGTTGGAAATGACAATCATAAATGTGAAAAGGGACATGAGATTTTGGTGAAATTGCTTAATGAGGTAAGATGGAAGACAATGAAGGAAAATTCCAAAAGTACTTACAATGTTGCAGGCAATTTAGGATTAAACAAGTTCTGCCTCCCCACATGTTAAAACTCACACTCAACCAAAGACATTCTGAATTTAATATAATAAATTATAGACCCATCAAGGAAACTATAAAAAATTTGGGATATTTGGTCTACTTTCTTTGCTTATTTTAGTGACAACAAGAAACTATATTCTACAACTTTATGCACTTTGTTCAAGGATAAAAGGTGTGAGTACTTCAAATATTTCATGTGTCCTTTAGTTTTAATCATTATTATTGTTCTTCCACCATCCAATCCTGCACTAACCATTCCACTAACTATTGAGTTAAACAAGTAATTAATATGCTGATTTTAAGGTTAGTTATTGAAATAAGTCTGAATGATTAAGCAAATTATGAATTTACTTAATTAAATTAATACAGAGTGGAACCTTCTGTTAACTATTTATGTAAGAAGTTGCACTTACACAAAACTTGATCTATTTATAGAAAGTACAATTAACATTGAAATAATATTTGACCTGACAGATTCACCAACCGAGTTGTTGGGGAATAGATATTTTATAGTCAAGTGTGCTATCTGTTCTTATTTAATTTAATTTTTTAATGTATATATAAGAGCACATTTATTTTGTATTACTGTCGTATTTCAACTATGTTTTTTTAATGTATATAAGAACATTTATAAGTATGTCTTTTTTTCCGTTATAGTACAACTTGGAGAACAAACAAAAGGAAATATTTAAAATTATAAGAAAAACACACATGCATAATTGAATGAATAATGGAAGTGGTTTATATTTTGAAGGAAATTAGTACATTAAAAAAATTTAAGGGTGTTTTTTTTATATACATAACTGCAAGAAATATTATTAGGAGATGTATGACGTAGCTTTTGTTTTACTAAAAGTTACTTTTTAAGTTAAAAGGCTATAATAAAAGTTTAAAAAATGAAAGCTAATATTGTTTGTCAATTTTTTTAGCTTAAAAACATATTTTAAAATTAAACAATTTTTAAAAAAATATTAAAATAAAAAATTATATTTACAAAAAATACTAAAAATGCTTTAATTTATGTAAACTATCCCAGCTATGATTTGTAAATTGTATATAATATCAATTAAGGAAATTAAATATTGATTGCAACTGACAAAATGTTCCAGTTAATTTATATTTTTTGTTTAATATTTTCTTAAAGAAATAAAATATAAGAATTTTAGTATTTAAAATAAGTAAAGTACTAAATAAATAAATAAATAATTGAAAACATATTCAATAAGTTATAGAGAACCACATAACAAAGAAGAAATCTCCCAAAAATAATAAAATAATAATATTAAAATTAAAATATTGATACACGACAAAGTACTTGTATGTATCAAAGTAACAAACAAACAACCAAAAACATCCACGTCATTTGAAATAAAGTACAATATAAGAAAGTTAACAAATGCTCCTTATATTTTGTAAGAACCGACTTTATTTATTTCTTTCTTCTCCTTTTTTCTTTATACTTCAACTCTTAGTAGTCTCTCTTACTACCATCTCTTCTTCAACTTCTCCCTCCATTTTCGAACCATAACTATAAATAAAATATCTATATTTCAAACTTTTTCTTTTTATCATTAGGTGTTTAAAATTTACATTGTTATCTTTACGTGTTTCAAATCTATATTAATTTTATCAATTCATAAATATTATTCTCTCAATTAATTATTCAAATTGTGTTATAACTAGTACTATTCATTATCTATAATTAGTACTAGTCATTATCCGAAGAAATAATCATCTCATACACAATAACAAAATCAATAAAGAATATGAGCATAATATTCAAATACATATTCTAATTATTCGTAAAGTTTTAATAACCACCTATAGATTCTAAATTACACAATTTAATCAAAATCGACAAAATTTATATATCCATATACATTAAGTATTTGGATTAAGCACAAAACTATATAAATATAGTTTCATTTCGAATGAAATACTAATTGAATCTCATACAGAATTACTAAATTTATAATTATTTTTATTCTCTTACTAATTTTAGTGTTGAAAAATCTTTTGCAAGTGAATCTCCATTTAAAACATAATCATAAAGTTTAGATAGATGTCTTTGAAGGTCTTTCAACTCGGTTTAGTTTGACTTTCCTGAAGTCAATGTCATATCATCAGAAGGTTCCAGCTCGAATTCGATAAGACGATAATTGTTCTAATAATATTTTATTAATTTTTATATCATCAACAAAAGTGATACTAGTGATGAATGAATTGTAGTAGGAAATAAAAAATGATGAGAGTGAAAAATTAGTTACAACAAAGGGACAGGTCTCAAGTAATGCAGTAATTAAGGGTTTAAGAAGGAGTAATCGTAGAAGGCTTTTTAGCAAGAGGTAGAGCACTTTAAGCCATAGGAAATTGTGGTATTGTCATCCTCCTTCTGAAATATTCCTATTTTGACATTCTCTCTACTTGCCTTTCCTAATTCATTTTTCTTCCCCTATGAGATTGTTACCTCTCATGAGACCATCATCTTCTTCTTCCTCATGGCTTGCAGCTTTATTTCTTTTACTATGAGATTGTTACCTCTAATGAGACTACCATCTTCTTCTTCTTCATGGCTTGTAGCTTTATTTCTTCTTTTCTCTATCTACACACTTTTGCACTTGATATTGTACTACTGCCACTACCCACTATTGTTCATTATTTTTAATTCCAAAAGGAAAATATACACTTTTTGCTTCTAAGGATTGTTAATATCCTTACATTGGTGCTTTCATTAAGTTGCGATTGAGAACACAAGGATGAAGTCTATGGAGGCTGACATTTAGAGGCTCTATGAAATGTATGAAGTTAAGGCTGAAGAATAGAGGTCATCATTGGCTTGTTTAAAGGAAATTATTGAGCGGTGATTCAAAACTCTGCAAGACTCCATTATCTAGACTATTCAAGACCAGCTAAGAATCTTCAATCAAAGTTTTATCTCCAACAAGCATGACTCTTCTTTAGGACCAGACGAAGGAGCATTATAGTGAAACTAGTTACAGATTGGGAAACCACACTTCAATTTACGTAAATTTAACGACAAGGATGCACTAGGATGGATTTTTGTTATTGGTCAACTTTCTTATTACTATTGCATTCCAAAAGAAGAGCAAGTAGCCATCACGGGTATGCATACGACGAGTTTCACCATTCCTTAGTTCCGATTAGCCCAACATTCCAACTATGATGGTTCAATAACATATTATTATGCAAAGTTTGTAGCCTTGGCAAATCGCGCTAGTATAAAACCACCAGATGCTCTTAAAGATTCTTTTATCAGTGAATTACGTCTTGATGTCAAGAGAGAGGTGGAAGTTCAATGTCCTTTGTCCTTAATTCCTATGGTGAGTCTAGCAAGACTATATAAAGATAAACTTCTCCTACCTTCCAAGCATCACATGGCCCAAAAACACAAAGATACCAACCCTACAACCCACTACCAATTCAACAGTAAAGATTAAATCATAAGTGAAAACCTTCCTCCACTTCTACTTACACTACCTTCTAAACCCATAATTAACCCCAATATAAACAATGTTAAGAGGCTTTCAGCAGTAGAGCTACAATGTCGCAGGGAAAAAGACTAGTGTTTTTGGTGTGATGATAAATTCTCAACATCTCATAAATTTTGAAATCGACATTTCATGATATTGTAATTAAAGGAGACAAATGAGGAGCAAGTTGGGATTAATGGAAATGTGATGGAAGGTGAAGTTGTAGAACCTTCACAAGGGAAACTTATGAAACAACTTGAGCAGTAGGTCATTGAACAATAATTGTCATATAATGTGATGAATAGTTACTGATAGGGTGACAATAATACAATCGATACAAAGGCATGAGGTCCAAGTATTGATTGATGGAGGTAGCTTAGATATTTTTATTCAACCAAGAGTAACTGAATTTCTTGATCTCCTTATTGAACCAACACCTGAATTTACAGTGATGATAGGGAATTTTAGGATGATGACAGTTGAAGGATGCATTTCTGCCTTAGAGGTGAATAAGCAGGGTCATACAGTGATGGTACCACAAGTTTATGTACTTCAATAAAGGCCCAAAAAAAGTCTAGTTTAATCACATAAAAAGGATGCTACATACAAATTCACTAGTTGAAGCTTAAACCATTCAGTTGCAAGACAATGTTGTTAAAGAAGAATCACAACAATCAATGTCGATTGACTAGTTGAATTCTTCCCAACAAATGGAAATAGAATTAGCTCTTTTGATCCACATATATGTTATAGTTTTTGAAGTTCCCTCAGAGTTACCACTAAAGAGAATCCATGATCACTGATCCCTTTAATGGAAGGCGCACAACCAGTTACAGTTAGACCTTACAAGTATCCTCATTCTCAAAAAGAACAAATTGAAGTCATGGTTCAGCAAAAGCTTGAAGAGGGACTCATCAAACCAAGTAAGAGCCATTTTCATCTCCAATCTTACTAGTGAAAAAGAAAGATGGTAGTTGAAGATTTTATATGTTATAGGACATCGAATAATATCACAGTAAAAGATAGTTTCCTTATCCCTACAGTTGACGAGTTACTAGATGAATTATTTGGTTCCATAATTTTCTCAAATCTTAATTTAAGATCTGGTTACTATCAGATTTTAGTTAAATCAAAAGATAGAAAAAAATAACTTTTAAAACCCATCAAGAGCATTACGAATGGCTAGTTATGCTCTTTAGTTTAACAAATGTCCCTACCATATTCCTGATGAATGATGTTTTTAGACCCTACTTAAGGATATTTGTATTAGTCTTCTTTGATGATATTTTGGCATATAGCTCGAGTTGGAAGGCTCTAGAAACTATGTTGCTAGTGCTGCAGAAGAAATCTCTTTATGTTAAATACTCAAAATGCCTTTTTGTTGTCCATAAGATTGATTATTTAGGACATACATTTTTTGTTGGTGGAGTACACACAGAAAAGGAAAACCCTAAACGAAAAAGTTAGAGCAATGAGTAAGTGGCATTCGCTTAATAACCTAAAACAATTACGGGAATTCTTGGGCATTATTGGTTATTATCGACAATCATAAAAGGTTATGAATCTATTACAACACCTTTAACTAATTTACTTAAAAAGGATGTCTTTTGTTTGGAATGTAACAGTAGAGGAAGCCTTCTAAAACTTGAAGAGAGAAATCACATCAAAACTTGAACTCCTTTCGAAATTGAAACATATGCTTTAAGCATTCAGGTAGGTACGGTTTTGAGTCAATGAAAACACCATATTGCTTACTTTCTAAGAAAATGTCTCCCATGATGCAATGTCAATCTACATACACAAGGGAATTATCAACAAAGTTTGAAGGCATTATTGGAGAAGAGCTTAAGCACCCCGGAACAACAAAAATTGTTACACAAATTTTGGGATTTGATTTCAAAATCCAATACAAACCTAAGGGTTGTTGATGCTTTATCAAGGTGCTTTTATGCGGCTTGGTCACATCCTAAATTGGATTGGCTTCAACAATTAAAAGATGACATGACAAAGGATGACAACCTACAACATACTCTGCTAAAGTGTATAAACAAGGAGTAGATTGATGAGAATTATATCTGCAACAATGGGATTTTGTTGTGGAAAAAAATAGTGGTAGTTCCTCCTAAAAACTCATTAATTCCATTAATTTTGAAAGAGTACCATGACAACTTGATAGGAGGACATTCAGGGATTGCAAAGACAATGGAGAGAATTTCTTCAACATTTTATTGGCCAAACATGCAGAAGCATGTTAAGGAATATGTATCGGATTGCAGCATCTATCAACAAGCCAAGGTGGAACCCAGATTCCCTACATGACTATTGTAGCCACTTCCTGTACCTTCTCAAATATGGGACGAAATTCACATAGACTTCATTACTTCCTTGACTCCATCACATGGATTCTCAGTAATTATAGTTGTGATTGATTAGCTATCAAAGTTCGCTCATTTTATTCCCTTGAAACATGATTTCAACTACAAAGAAGTTGTTGAGAATTTTTTTCTCACATGTGATTAAGTTACATGGGCTTTTGAAGCAAATTATCTCTGATAGGGATAAAGTATTCATTAATAAATTTTGGAAACGACTTTTCAAGTCTCAAGACACCACTCTAGCTATGAGCTCGAGCTACAATCCCCAAATTGATTACTAGAGTAAAGTTATGAATAAAACACTTTAGATGTACCTAAGATAATATTGCTTTGATAATCCCAAAAACTAGTTTTCAATCCTTCCATAGACTCAATATTGGTACAATACCACCTTCCATAACAGCATTAAGATGTTCTCATATAAGGCTTTTTATGGAAGGGGTCCACTAGTATTAATGAAGTATGCATTAGTTCCCAAAGATGAAAAAAAATTGCAGCAAATGTTGACAACAAGGGATCAACTATTGGAGCAACTCAAGGTTAATGTGAATAGAGCTCAGCATTATATGAATCTATTTGTTGATAAGCATAAAAGAGCAACTAATTTTAATGAAGGGGAATTAGTTTTGGTCAAACTAGAACCCTATAGACAACATTCAGTGGCATTGCAAAAGAATTAGAAACTTGGAATGTGATATTTTGGCCCTTTTCCAATTATTAAAAGCTCAGCCCTGTGGCTTATAAAATACAGTTACCAAAAGAAGGCAAGATAGGCAATGTGTTCCACATTTCACTATTAAAGAAATTCAAGGGAGACCAATCACAACAATACTTCCCTTTACCTCTACAAGGAAATAAGGAGTTGCATCAAGTACAAGTCCAATGGGGTGAAGGTCAAGATGCTCCAAATACTTGGGAAACAGCAGAAGAGTTTGATGCAGCATACTCGGAATACAACCTTGCGGACAAATTTGAAGTTGATGGGGAGGGTAATGTAATGAGCAAGGGTGATACGTAATGAATTAATTTTGGCAGCATGAGTGGAGTAGTAAATGGGAAATGATGCAAGTGAAAAGTTAGTTACAACAAAGGGACATGTGTCAAGCACAATAATTGAGGGCTTAAGAAGGAGTAATCGTAGAAGGCCTTTTAGCAAGAGGTTGGAACATTTTTTGGCATAGAAAATTGTGGTATTGTCATCTTCCTTCTGAATTATTCCTTTTATGATATTCTCTCTCTGCCTGACTTTTCTTATTCATTCTTCTTCTCCTATGAGATCGTTACCTCTCAGGAGACCACCATCTTCTTCTTCCTTGTGGCTTGCAAATTTATTTCTTTTTCTATCTACATAGTTGTATCATTTGCACTTGATATTATACTACTGCTACTACTCACTAGTGTTTATTATTTTTAATTCCAAAAAAAATATATTTTTTTTCTTCTAAGGATTGTTAATATCCCTACATTCTAAAGTGTTTTTCTTTTTACATTTTTAACTTTCTATAATTGTCATATAAGGAAAATTAATTTGAATTTGATTTAACTTTGTGGAGCATTATTTATAATGAATTGCTCATATTATACTACAAGAAAAAAGTTATTTAGAGATCAATTTTCACCTACCAAATAAACTGGTTGTTGATTGTGACTAAAATAATCACCAAATTAGGTTTTGGTTGCTAAATAACTACAAAATAAAAGTAATAATTGAATTTAATAACTAATTAAGTCAAGATAATTGGTATCTAACATTAGCTATCAAGGTTTTAGTCACTTAAACAATTAGATTCTAAATTGGTATCTAATTAAGTTAAAGACTAATTTAGAATATAATGGTATAAGTGGCTAAAACCTTGGTAGTTAATGTTATATACCAATTATCTTGACTTAATTAGTTGTTAAATACAATCATTACTTATATTTTGTAGTTATTTAGCAACAAAAACTTAATTTGATGATTTTTTTTAATCATAATTAGTAACAATTTTATTTGATAGCTAAAAATTAGTTTTTGAATATTTTTTTCTTGTAATGTTATACTTTAAAGTGTTTAAATTGATTTGATTGTAATAGTGATTTATTTACTTAGAACGAAATATTGAATTTAGAATGGTTAAATCGGATTATAAAGTTATAGTTATATTTTACAAATTGTATATGTTAGACTAGTACAAATATTTCTCTCCGACTTCTTAGATACATAAAGTTATTACTTTTGAGTTGAAATTTGTCTTCTTAGATAGATAAAGTTATTACTTTTGAGTTGAAATTTGAATCGTGAAATCTAATTTGTTTTCTGAATTGTTTTACTCAATAAAAAAAACCAAAAATCATGTTAACGTAATTATATCTTTTTAAAACAATTTCCTCTCAAAAATATTCTCTACGAATATTATCTTTTCTATAAAAAATTAGGTCGTTAGAACGATAATTACTACCTCGAATAATTAATACTTTGGATGAAATTATAGTTTAGGGTGTTAAACAATTTTCATTATCTTATATAGAAATTCCTATTCTCATTATTTCTTTTGAAAATAAACTAACTTTTAAAGTTTTAGTAAAAAAAATTAGTCTAATTTTTACTTTAAGACAAAAATATTTCGGATAAGAGTGATAATTATCTAAAGTCTTTCCAAAATGATAATTCTGTGTTTTAATTTTGATAATATTTTTACATTTTAATATAAAAAGTTACAAATCAATGGATAACAATTAACACTTAAGTTATTTGAATATATCAGAGACTTACGGATTGACTTGTTTTATAAAATGATAAATATATTTCAAATATATATATATATATATATATATATATATATATATATACATATATTATTTTTAAAACAAATTGTATATATAACAGCCTAATCCACACAAACTTAGTAGATAGTAGGTGGAGTAAATTGAGAGAAACTGGTTTTAGCAAGTCAAAGCTAGGCACTAGTTGAGGCAAAATGGTGGGTCTAATTTAGTGCCCATGCCTTTTACAATTTGAACTTGACTTTACTTTGCCACTTTATAATTAGTTGAACCAACACAAAAACAATAAAACATTTCAGCTGCTTTATGCTTGATATAAAAAAAATATCTAATTTATAAAGTATGGATATTCTTATTTGTTTCACATATTTATTTTAAAGTATTAATCCTTTTTAAGCATCTATATCAAATAAAACTAAAAGAGAAATCAAAATCTGTATTGTCATGGGCGAGCTACTTATTAGTCTTTTACAATTTTATCTTTCAAAATGTTCTCTTTTCTTTTATTATTAATTTTTGTAAAATTTATAAAAAAAAATTAAGATAAATGATTATAATACTAAAAAACATATTTATGATTTAGAGAGACTAATACTTCCAAAATTAGTATTCAAATTATGAATGGTTAAGGTAATTATAACATTTCCAAACCATGAATAAATATGGTGAGTGCATAGCATGTGTATATAAAACAACATTAAAGGGTTGTTTGGTGAAGAAAAAGTGGACACACACACCAATTCATCGTGTTTCCTGCCATGATGCTCGGTCGGCACACAAAGGTTGAATAACACTCAAGCACTGCAACTTCTACATTTATTTCTAATACTCATCCAATATTCACTTGTGAACATGTCTAATAATGTTAGATTTTGATAATTAATTTACCCAGACATGGCATGAGTTTCGTGGTAGTGAAGAAGAATTAGTATATGTTTTTAGCTACTTTATTTTTTTCACTAATTAAAAAATTTGTTTGAGATTGCAAATCATGTTTGACACAATATTTAGTAATTTTTTTTTTTGAAATGTTGGCTTTTAAACTTTTATATTCTTTTATCTTTAGAATACTTATTAAATTTATGTTCTATCATTTTTAAATATATATATATATATATATATATATATATATATAAGGTAACTTTTATTGTATTTTAAGATATTTTAAATTTTACACAAATAATTATAATAAAAATATGACGTTCCCTTGAGTGCTTTTTTTGTATTTTTAAATTTGGTTGAAAAGAAATATTGTAAGATAGTCTATTATAATAGTAGTAAAATATTAAATATGAAAAAATATAGAAATTACAAAACTAAATTATATAAGCTCAAAAAATTATTAATAAAAAATAAAATTATATAAAAAAATATCATATAAACATGCTTACTTTTATGTTTGCAATTTTACATTATTAATTATTTCAAAAGATAATTTTATCAAACAATTATAATTCAATAAATTATCTAAGTAATTTTCATTTAACAGCTGTAAAAACTTAACTATTAATAACTTTTCAACTATTCTTACTAAATATAGCATTTAATTAAATATCAGATAATAATTAGTTAAGATATTTACTAATTTTTTAGTGATAAGACATTACTAAAGAACTATGCGTGGAACTAATCGATGACACTGCTTTTCAACTTTGGGTTATTCTTTTGTAGTTTGCTGGAGTCATTTGCTCATCAAAACTTGGGAGATTTGAATGTGAAACTTTGGAAAAAAAAAATAGAAAAAGTTGAATGCATATAAATTTCTTCTGCATCAACGTCTTGTTGAATGATTGGAGGAAATAAGAGAAAATAGTCAAAGATACTTGAACGAAACTGTTAAAAATATTAATAATGAGGAAATATATACGAGGCTCTTCTAAGATTAATCTAAATCACAGAGCTGTGAAAATATAATTTTATATTTTCATTAACTGGATCACAAAGACAAAATAGAGAAACAATGAGAATAAAGTAAAGGAAAGAGATCCAAGATATTACACGTGGGAAATACAGAAGTAGTTTAGTGTTTTTATGTGAATTTTTTAGTGGAAAAGTTGGACAAACTTACACACGAAGTCAAAATAGCAGTAAAATCTGGACTGGTCAAGTCAAACTTATCTCATAATGTATAAATAATAAAGGCATAACTTTCTTCTCTGTGGAATATCAAAGTGGAAAAGAAAAATATTTTTTTTCTTTCACTATATTGAAAATTGGACTTTATTTGAACATGCATCCAAGTTAAGATTACAATGTTTGTGGATGGGATAAGATAGATTTCATCAGAAAATAATTATATCCTTTCATATATGAGTCTTATTTAAAATAAATTCTAAAGAAAATAAAATATATAAAGTATATAAATATAATTAAATATTTATTTTTTATCTCATCCGTAATTTGATCTTCTCGACTTTTATAAACTCTCTCCACGTTGGAGAAAAATTTAATTGCTCTTATATTGTCAAATTGCACTATCGAAGAGTTAGTAAACAAGGAACAACATAACTTAATCAGTTTTGAGATTTGAGTAACTTTATCATTTTCTAAAAGAAAAAATATTTTTTCCCTTTGAGTGTTTTTTTTTAAGAGTGATATTGTTGTTATAAGGATTAATAATTTAGATAGTTTACTTAGATATTAATGAATAAAATAAACTTTAAGCAGTAGACATGTCATATCTAGGCAAGAAGAGTTAATATTTACATTTAATTAATGTTTTAGATTGTTAAATGTGTGAAGTATATTGTATTTTGATTAATATATATAATTTGTGTATAATTAGTGTATGTACATCTTAGAATATGATTTTGAAATAATAGGAACTGTATTTAATATTAATTATGTTTAATAAGAGATTGAGCTAATAATTGTGTTTTTGGATTAAATATTGTTTAAGTATTACTCAAACAGTCTAAATTGTGTATAATTTATATTAACCAATATCACACAAATGATAGTGTAAAAGTTTAAGTGATTGAGTTTTTAGCTCAAGCGACATCTTACAACCTCAGCAAGAGCTAAAACAAATCTTTCTCATTAAGGTTTTCACTCAAGAAAGGTTAGTGACAGTATGCAAAGGTTTTAGAGTCTTGGAGAATGATGTAGATACGACAGGGCACTCAAGTAGTTTGTGGTCGCTCAAGTGCCAGTAAAGTGGTGGTTGAAGCTCTGAAACTCGTTGGGAAAAATAACAATATAAATATATTTCTCTAACATTTGGAGGTCATTAAAGCAATGAGTGTTTAAGCATGATATTGGATGTTTGAGTGAGAAGAAAATAAATTAATTCTGCTCTCTAAAAGTATCTTGCTCAAGCCGTATATTGTCACTTAAATGAGAAAATCTATTCTCAATTATGAAAAGTCACATTCCTTAAATGAGAGGAGCTTGATTAACCAACATATGACTATATTAGGTTGTTATATATTGTTGTTTTTATACATGTATTAAATTGTATGTTGATTATGATGTATAAATTGATGTAATTAATTATATAAATAAATGTATGACATGATGGATTTGATAAAGGTGAGATAATTGCTTTTATATATGGGGTGAGATATATATGATGATGATATTTATATTATATGTGATCCCTTGTGAATGTGTGACTACATAACTTATTATCAGTTTGTGTGAAAAGTATGGGTCTAAGTGACGAAATATTAAACATATTAGGCCATTAAGTATAGGAGATATTTTAACTTTATTGATGTTTTGATTTCATGGATTAAAGCAATAGGTGGTGGTGAGAAGCTAAAGAATATATATATATATATATATATATCAAGCTTGGATAGGTAGAGACATTCATTAAATGAACTTTTCTTACAAAATGGTGACAATTACACTATGAATTGAGGATAAGGCTAAGGATTTTAGCATCTTGTTGACAATATTTTAGTTGATTTTGTTGATTGGGGATGTTGTTGAGGGATACTTTCATCTTGTTGATGATGTAACAATTTATTTTCATATCTTAATCAATGCAACAATCTTTTCTAGTTTCTTATTCCAACAAGTTAACTAAAGTTGAGCACAACTTAGTTAGCTAATTCTCACCACCTTTGTTAACATGCTAGATTCCTACTTGAATCTTTCCCAATGTTAACATTTCATCCTCAAGCAAAGATATGATAAAGTGATATCTTAAGCTAATGCATTTTGTTATATGTATTTCATTTTGATTATCACAATGGAAAACACTTTCTTTCCTGGATGATTCCCATCTCTATTAATTGAAAGTCATATATAAAAACTCTTTACTAGATAAAGCAACAATGTTCTGTATTCTTAACTTCCAACTAACAATTGTATTACCAATAGTGAAAATATAGTAATGATTCTTCTTTAATGACCAACTTCACCTTAAAAGTTTGTGGCCTTGTATTTTAAATCTTCCTAAATAAGGTAGAAACGTTTATTTTTAATTCCTAGTAGATATCTTATGAAAACATATCAAAACCACAAGAAATCTTAAAATGGTTATTGTTGACATGTAAATAGTAATGTTCTTATTACTACAAACTATTGTCATTACATCCTTTGAAATCTTCAAATGATTATTGTGAAAGATTGTGTACATCATTGGCCTATTGACCTACTAAGATTAAGTTATTTATTAAATTCAATATATGTTTAACATTTTTCAATTCCTAAACAGATGAGTTTAAAATTATTTTTCACCACATCTTTGACAATAATATCACAAGATTGTTCATTATTAAGGTAAATATTTTCAAGAATATTGGGACATATTTCTCAAAGAGTTCTCTTTATAGAGTAACATGCAAAGATGCTCTAGAATTTAACACCCAAAATTCTTCTTTGCTCTCTAAAAAACATATTAATGCATCGTGTCCTTCTAAGGTGGAGATAACATTTGCCTCTACCTTTCACCTCTTAACTTTTTAATGTAATCATTCACTAACTTTTGTAATGTTTGGTCTTACCACAGTTTCAACACTCAATCTTTTGAATTGTGAGAACTTCAATAATTCCTAGATTTGGACATCTTATGATATTTTTATTTCACATCCATACATTTGTTTAAACTTTTTCCTCTTAACTTTATCTGCAAAGTTGAAAAGGTTGATGATTTATCTAACTCTATCATATCATTTTACTGAGAACCAGATCACAAACATCATCAAATTTCAACTTATTACTTGTTTTCAAACTACTCATTGTTGTGGTAGTAGCATTTCAAATTTTTGGTAGAAAAGGAAAAAATATTAATGTTGGTACTTCTTTATCAAATTTAATTCAAATAAAACACAATTGGATTGTGAATATTGTTGGAGATACCATATTATCTAGAGAGATTATTAAATAATAGTATATAGGTGAGTGTAAACCTTACTTTACGAAACTGATTTTATAGGGTTAAGATAGGACCAAAATGCACTCTCATTTATGTTAAAACCAAACATCAAAAAATTGATATATTCACATGTCTAATGTCCTCAACGTGAACACTTGATGCCCTCAACATGAGAAGGCACGTTAGAGATTTTACGTTGTCTAAATATATGATTAAATAATAATATATAAGTAAGTGTAAATCTCATTATAAAATAGTTTTGTATAGTTCAAACCACTTTCATAAGAACTATATTAAGTTTATTAAGAATGTTTTGTTGTAGTTACATCTTTTATCATATGCAAATTACACAATTATCTCATAAAACAAATTTTATTCGGAGGTTGAAGACTTCTCATACGTACTAGAGTCACCATAAGACTTTTTTAAAAATGTTTCTTTTGCAATGTTGAAAGAAACTTTTTTAAAAATGTTTCTTTTCCAATGTTGAAAGAAACATTATGAAATAATCGTTTTGTCTTATTTTCATCCCTTATATCTTTTTATGTTTCTAAGAAGAGTTTAATACAATTTCTAATATATTTCTAATATAAATAATCTTTATCTTTATCTTAAAAAACCAAAGTCCATACTATTTGATTTTTTAATCATCACCTTTTTGTCTATAATAACTAAATTAAAAATCATATACTAGTCGTTAGGTAGTATATGATTTTTAAATGAACAAAATATGTGAATTAATCTTAAACAGAATTAATAATAAAGTTTAACCAATTAAGATTGTTTTCACAAGTTACTACAGCCCTTATTGAAAGAGAAAATAAAATAAATATTTATAAAACACTAACTCATTAGCTAATTACATCAAAAAAGAAATATAAATAATTTTTTTCACTAAAGATTTTCTTTAACACTATTTTATTGATTTTGGAATTATTTTTATAGTATTTATAATCATTATATTTACTAATATACAAATAGATTTTGTCTCGCTCAACTATTTTTTTTTCTTCAAAAATATTACTCCATCCATTGTTTTAGGACAAATTCTTCATGCACCCCTATACCCTCTTCCTGCACTCCCATATAATTTTTTTATTTCATGACTGCCCTTCATGAAATTACATAAATACCCTTATCAATTTTTGAAATTGTGAACCGGATGGAGGTGCATCCCCATCCGGTTCTCAACCCAGCATATCGGAAAATCCTCAAATTCGTCGTCGACAGCCCCCCAAATCCCAAATCAACTACTCTAATCATCAATATCACCTACTAATTGCTAATAAACATCACAAATTGGTTACCTAATGCTTCTATGAAGTATTAATTGAAAGATTTTGAATAACGAACGGAAGTCGCGAATGGCTTACCTAAACCGGACGAAGGTTCTCTTAACGGGATGGCTAGCTAACGAAACGGCTGAAGGAAGTATTTGACTCACTAGCACATCGGGGAGAGCTTTGGACGATGTTTATTAGCAATTAGTAGGTGATATTGATGATTAGAGTAGTTGATTTGGGATTTGGGGGCTGTCGACGGCGAATTTGAAGATTTTTCGATCTGCTGGGTTGAGAACCGGATGAGGTCGTCCGGTTTGTATTTTTTTTGAAAATGAGAACTGGATGCACCCCCCATCCGGTTCACAATTTCAAAAAACTGTAAACCAGATGGAGGGTGCATTCGGTTCTCATTTTCAAAAAAATATAATCCGGATGGCCTGATCATCCGGTTGGGAAGGGGAGGGGTTTTATTAAGATAGGAGTATTTATGTAATTTCATAAATGGCAGCTATGGAATAAAAAAATTATATGGGTGTGCAGGAAGAGGGTACGGGGGTGGAGGAAGAATCTTTCTTGTTTTAGTTGTATGATGAATTTCAAAATAATCCAGCTTCAAATCACACTAAAGCCCAATTTCTCTTTTGCCATCTGTAGGGTTTGGCAGGTAGAGAAGGGCAAGACTCTTTTTCCAACACGCCATTTTATTGACTTCCTCCGATAAGTTTGTTTTTCTACAAAAAGGAAAATTACACATCACTATTATTTAATTCAACATTATTAATTTAAGGTCATTTGGATTATCTGAAATATAAATAACCATTATTAAAATAATTATGTTTAATCTAAGTCAGATGAATATAACAAAAGAAATCACATCACAAATTGTAATTATAATGGACGTCCTTTTGATTCACATTTATTTTGATGACACTGTTCTCTCCTTCTACTTATGTTTTCATGATTAGGTTTTCAATTATTAATTTCCTATATTATTTTCCCAGTGTCAAAATTTTCAAGTGCTATTAGAACTATTAGAAAGTGTACATGTGCATTGTGGTCCTCCAAAATATATATATGTGTGTCATAAAAGTGTGGTCTGTCATTGTCATGTTTTTGCTATGAAATTGGTATAGAAGGAGCCACTACATGTTTCTAAGCAAAAATGGTGCTTTGATAATTATTATTGGAACAACTCACCAAAGTTGGAAGCAAAGGGACCTACATATACACACTACATTGCCATTTATTGGAAGCAAAGGTTTGTTCTAGTAGAATGAATTTTGGCTTTTATGAACCGAATTCCAATAACATTTTGCTTCTCAGGTGCATATTTTATTTTATTTTGGTTTAAGGCCAGATATTGCTAAGAGTTTTATTTTATTTTTTTCGGTGGAGGGGGAGAAGGGGTCTTCAGTGCATATTTCTGTAAGTAAAAAATCTGTAAAAATTAAAATAGATTTGGGGAAAAAATATACATATTTTAAATTTTGGTGATGTATAGAATTAAAAAATTTTAAAATTTTATTAAAAAATTACAAAATTATGTAAGGTGAAATATAATTTGTTTGGGTAGAGAATTAAAATATTTTAAAAATTTAAAATAGAAGAAAATATAAAACTTTTGTGGATGTTTATTATTACTGCTGAATTAAAAATTTGAAAGAATTTTAAAAATGCAGTTGGAAATATATTTAATTTTATATTTAAAAAATAAGAAAAAGTGAAAAAAATGTTATATTTAAAAAATAAGAAAAAGTAAAAAAAGTTATAATTATAGTTTATTTAAATGAAAAAGAATTAATAATGTAAAAAGGATTGATGAGTCATTATTTTTTCTATTTACTTGTCTTTATGTATATGTAGTGATTTGTGTTTAACTACCTATTATTTTTTCAATTTTACTATTTGGGCTTCATTTACCATAAATTCATAATTTTACTTAATTCGGATTTTGTGAGCTAATTATATTATTATTATTATTATTATTATTATTATTATTATTATTATTATTATTTTCAGGGCAATTTCGAAATTTTATTGGACTTGGAAATTAATTCTGAAATTGAAGAGGAGCTATCATCCGTTTTTATTTTTAATTTTTATATTGTACCATAATTGAATAAGTTTGGGCCCATCAGATTTAGTGTGGAACACTTATTTAGGTCTAGCCACCTGTTAGAGAGAAAGAGAGATGAGGCAAATATATAAACGTACAGTTCTTTATTCTCTATTTTTGGGAAAGGCGATTCATATTGTAATGAAGCTTAGCGGTGGTGTTACTTTTGCTCTCTTCGTTTCTTAACTCTTCATCATTTTATTTCTGTGCTTAATGTTTTTACTGGTTCATGCTTAATGTTTTAATTAATATGAATGTCATGTCTATGTTCATACTTAATGGAGTTAGTTACGAGTTGTTAAGATGAAATGAATGCGGTATGTGAATGCTTAATTTGCATAAGGAAAACTTGTGTTAATTCTTTTTTTATTTAATTCAAATTAGAATTAGGGTTTAATAAGTCACTGAGTTCTTTATTCATAAGTTAAATTTTGTAAACAACAACTTTAATAAAATGAAAATATGTTACTTTTACTAGTTTTACAGTGACGGCAATATCTATCACGTGGTGAATTGCATTGTTGATAGTGGCTCCTTCTGTTATGGCAATTAGTAAATTCAAATTGTGAATTGTGTACTTATTTGGAAAGGAATAGAAGAATTGCAATGTTCATTGTGGAATTGTGTTAGATGTATATATTGCATATGTATTAGGATCTACTTAAAACAAGTGTCCACCTTAAAAGATTATCAATTTTTCATAATTTTTCTTTCAATAAGTTATTTTACAGCATATCATAAATACTACAATATAAATACTGTTCAAAATACAAAATAATATTTACCTTCAACAAATGATATGACTAATAGTTGAAAAGTTTTTAATCCAAGTGTAAAACTTGAAAATTCAATTAAAAAAAATTGAACGGTTTGTCCAAACAAAAATTTACAAAAAAAAATTAACTCAAGACCTATAATACTTATATATGAACAAAACAAGATCTACACTTTTCTAAGTTATTGATGTTTTCACAGCGATTATATTTATGTCATGTATTGTCTTTAACTTTAACTAATATAAGTAGTTAATCGCTACATATTCAGTTCCTCTCTACATTTTTATCTTGTATAAATTTATAACCAAATATTATTACATAATATTTGATATTATACTTTAGTATATATATATATATAGATATAGATATAACTAATTTTTTATTTACAACATCTTTCATTCCAATTATCAATTATTTTTTTAATTTTACATTTTAAAATTATAATAAATACATTTTTATTTTATTAAATCAAATGATACACTTATTTACTAACTAATTTATCATGACATACGTATTAACAATGAATAAATTAACTTTTATTTCTAATTTATTAAACCGTTGAATTAATATTTATTTTTGAAAATGCACCAACATTTTTATTTCCTTTTTCTATTATTTATTTTGATATTTTTTTAGCAAACTAAAAATAAAAAATTTAATTCCAAAACATATTTATTCTTCCCAATTCAATTTTATTTTAAACATATAAAAAAATAAATTATAATTTATTTCTCCATTATAATTAATTATTTCAAAAATCTTATAAAATATTTTTTCATTTTATTATTCTTTCAAAAAATTTATTCAATTATTTTTATATTATTAGTTCATTTTCATTTTAAAGCAATGAATAATTCCAACTTTAGTTTAAAATAAATTTTAAAAAATACATAATTTTCCCTTACATAATTTTTTACTTCCCACCCTGTCTCGTTCAAATTACCAAAAAGCCTTCTCAGATTTTAAGTTAATTTTTAACAAATTCTCTTACTACAAAACGTTTTTCTTTTATTTTTTCGTTTTTTAAATATAAAAATTACATTACATTTATGTTTATTCATTTTATATTTCCAACGGTAGTTTTTTTTAAATTTCAAATTTTAATTCACCGATGACATTAAACATCCACAAAACCTTTTATTTTAAAATTTTAAAATATTTTAATTTTTACACAATCAAATTAAACTCCACTTTACATAATTTTGAATATTTCTTTACTAAAATTTTAAAATATTTAAATTATATACACGATAAGTTTTAAAATATTTAAAAAAAAATCCCCTACAAAAATATATTTATATTTATTTTATATTCTTTTTTTTTATTGGAGGCCTTCTTCTCCTCCATCCTCGATTGAAAAAAAAAAAATCCTCTCAAAATTTAACCTTCAAAATTAAATTTTAATGTTTTATTTAAGTGGATAGATGAATTTGAATAAATTTGAGAAATACATTTTAAGATGAACTTGGGTAGAAGGTTGGACATGAGATTTGAAGAAAAAGTTTATAGTAATGTGATAGATATGATTGATATTTTAATTTTTTAATTGATAAAATTATAAATTTATCTTTGTAATTAAAAATAAATGAAAATGAAATATAAGTAATTTATTGAATGTGATTGATGAGTTTGTAGTAGGTGGAATTATAAGATTGTCAATTATTTAAAAAATAAATTGTTATTTCTAATATTATTATTATTTATAAATTTATTTTGATTATTATTATAACTTTTAATTTTATTATAATATAAGTGAAAAAAATAAAACAAACAATGATGGTGAGAATCAAACCCCAAACCTTCCATGCTAAGTGTTATCACAAGGACCCGTACTCCTTCCCAACTGTAGTGCTCACGTTCGCTCCTTCTCACTTCCGGATCCTCAACCATCATCCATCTACTTCTCGGTCACCGTCCCAAGTAGAGTTCCTGCATACACTCCGACACTCAAGTTAGTATAAAGTTCGAGTATAGGTGGGATTCAGGGATCAGATTAACATTACCTTTCTCTTTGGATGGGCCTATTTATAGGCTTGCATTTGGGCCTGCCTTTATGGCCCAAGGGCCATGTGTTAGTCTCCTTTAATTACGTCTGTAATCATGCTTAGGGTGTGGTTCTTTTTGTTGACCCCAACTATCTATTTCGTTGTTGTTGCGACATATGCGCGGTCGACCATTATGACCGACCGGTTTGGTAGGTGAAGTCTTCTAGAGCGTTCTACCGAGATGCCGGTCAGGAATGGATGTTTTATAGTCGGGCAAACCAACTTGAAGGACCAGTTGGGAGTACGTGCATCATGGTTGGCACGTAGTCGATCGGGGAGACTTGGCGGTCTTCTTGCCATAGTACATTATGCCCCCAAGTCTTCGAAGAACTCTGAGTTCTGAAGAGGACTGGATTGTCGTGGCCACAACGACAACCCTGTGAAGGATGGATCATGGCATACGTCCCTGATGTTGTTGATTCGGCGGCGGCTTTCTAAAGTACATGCATGATGCATTTTGGAGGGAAATTTGAATAAAAAGTTACCTCGTTTATTATGCTGATGTGAAAGTTGGAGCAATCTGAGTTATTGTTGAGATCTGAATCAAACGGTGGGCGTCGATTGTTGTACTGTTGACGTTTCCCTTTATATACCATGGTTGCGGCTTTTGGGTTTTCACTGTTGTAATTTCTTGAAGCATTCTCTTTGCCTGCCTCTCGTCTCACGTTGTTCTTTTCCAAGGTAAATAATGTCTTTCGGTTCCGATACGTTCTCGGCCACGAAGTCTTTGGGTGGATCCGTTTCTCTCATCAAGCAAGCCATTTTAGGCAGGAAATAGGTTAATTCTATTGGTGGCTCCTTACATAGCGAATCATCTTCTGGTCCTACTAGCGAATCGATTAGGATTGAACACGAGGCTAGAATCATTGAGTTTTTCCTGTACATAGCAACGTAGGTGAGGGTGCTGGCGAAGTCGCCCCTCTAATAGATGATTGGGTTCTCTTATGGTAGGAAAACTGTGTCTATATTTAGGACGTCCTCCGCTTTAAGGCGGTTTGTAGATAGTGTAGATATTTTAGACATATCCATTCCCAACCACACCCTGTCGCTTCGTCGGTGTTCTGCCTCCGATTGCGTATACCACAGTCGGGGGTCATCTACCATAGAATTCTTATACATGTATTCTAGAGTAGTCCGGGCGCTTCTGTCCACCTTCCATTGGATGAGTTTGCGATGGGGATCTGAAGGCTCTGAATGTAGCTCCATCACAACTCCACTCAAATAACTGGGTCTATCTTCGGGCTTTTCATTTATTATGTTCGGCTTTGAGGCTGATGGCTACGTCGTCCGTCTTATTGCACCCGTTCGGGGAAGACGATCGGATGACTGTCTTTAGTGAGTCAATCTAAGTACCGCTTACCCGATCCGTACACATCATCTTATAAAGATTTTAAAAAGGGTTTTTTAAGGTCTTGGTTGAGGATGAGGGTTTATCGTATGTTTTTAGTGATAGAGAGCCCAAGATTCCCCTTTATTGGACTAGGTAGCCCACACGTTATGGAGTTTTTCCACAGTCGAAGATGACGGACGAGGACCTGACAGCTATTTCCATTCTTGACCAACTTCTCCATCGAATTTCCACCCGAAGTTTCCTCGACACTTTTTCATCGAGGAATTAGAGTTGTGACATCCTTGGTATGTTTTCTCGTTTTAGTCTTGTATTTCTTTCTGGGCGGTTGACATTTACGCCTGTGTTTGATGCAGAGATCATCATTAGCATGGGTCCACCGGGAAACAACAAGTTCTTCAAGGACATCCTGAAAGGTAGGCGACTCTATCTGATAAGGGAAAAGATGTGGCTGAGCCGACAGACAAAGGGGATTGCATTGGTGGCTTAGGGGATAAAGGCAAGGTCGTTGTTAATCTTGTGTCGAAGGCGAAGAATCCTGTGACAATCGCCATACCCTTGGATCAACGGCCCCTCTCTGGTTCGGGTTCTTGCCACAAGAAAAAGAAATCAAAAGAACATTGATCTTCCAAGAGGAACTCGGACCGCTCATCCTCACATCTTTCAGCCAAGCGTCTCTGTCATCCACCACCTTTGCCGATTGCTCAGCTGCAATGGATTTCTTGAACCGCCACATCATGATCTCGAATCGGGTCATGCTGGAGTTGAGTGACTCTGAGAAGGAACCATATGTGTCTTCGTCCCCTAAGCATTTAAACAATGCCTTCCTAGAGCTTTACTCGCGTACTCTTCTTGTCGGGCGGAGTATGGGAGTTGCCTTAATCAGAAAAAGTTCTGCAAATGTCGATTCGTTGAAGGCTTAGGTAGCCGAGTGGGCCTCTGCCCTTTAGACAACACTGGTTGCAAACAAAAAACTCTGGGATTCAGAACAAAGTCCTCGTTTATGAGAATGTGATCCTTCTAGACCAATCTTATAAGTGCAAGGCTGAGGTGGCAACATGGCAGGAGCGATGTGCTTTAGCTGAGCGTCAAGAGAAAGAGCCCTCCTCTCGCGTATCATCCATTCAACTAGAGTTGAGTGCTTTAAAAGACCAATTAAATAAGGAAGGTCAAGAGCGCAGCCGTCTGAAGAAGGAACTTCAAGAGTGTCAAGACTATGTCATCGAGCAACATGACCAGGGATTCTCCAAAGCTTTGGACCAGACCACTTACTTATACCAAAATCCTCTGAATAAAGGCAAATTTGATACTAGGAAGCGATTTACAAAGGAAAGCTCATAGATCTCGAAGGCATACTAGAGGAGGCCGAAGAGGGAATGGTCAGTGCAGCGAAAGAGAAGTCTCCATATGTGAACGTCGTTGGCGTCACGTCCACCTGATTGATCTAATGGACTTAATTTTTTGTATAGCGGATAGGTTATATACCGCTGATGGCTCTGCTTTTTTGTGACAGTCGGCGATTATAAGCGCCTTTTATATGGCTATGAACATTACGCTCATGTGCCTTTTATATCGCTAACTCGCGTTCGTTTTATAGCATTTGCTCGTTTATCTTTCGGAGTTTGTGGTTACTTCCGTTCATGTTCTACGTGTTATCCGATTATTCGATTTAGAGCACTTATTATTGTCCTATGACTATTCGTGTGGTGTGCTTGAATTATGTTAATTGCTTATGTATGATTACTTTATGACGTTCGGGAGGGATTCATGCTTTTATGAAAATCTCCTTCCTTGAGTGTTCGGATTTTTTGAAAAGTAGACGGTAGGGATTCATGGGTGTGAAAGCTTCTTGCACCGATCATCATTTATATTACATCCCTCATTAAAATCTCCGTGGCCAAAACCCTTAGAAAAAACATTGTTGGTAGGAAAGAGTGCATCATCGGTTACATCAAATCTAACTAAAATGAAATTTCAGATGCCTTACATTCCACATCCTAGGAATTGGTTGACCGTCGAGATGTTCCAACCGGAAGGCACCGTTATATAGAACTTCTTGTATTCTGAAGGGACTAATATGTATTTATTTTAAACACTTTCCTAATGCGTAGTGAGAAGAATAATGACAAGTTTTTGACCGTTTTACTGTTTTTGGGCTTATTGGTTCTTAATTGAAAGTTTGACTTAATTTGATGAAATTTTTGGAAATTTTTCAGACTTGAGCATGTTTCATATTTTGTCCATAACTTTTGCTACAGACCTCAGATTAACTTGATCTTTAGGTCGTTTTGTAGATAACTCAAAGATCTACAAACATTATGACAGGGTCGAAGACCAAATTCGGACTATACAGTGGAAAAATCAGCCATTAAGTTGGCGTACGGAATTTGGACAATACTATGAGCGGAAATATTCAATTGAGGATAACTTGGTCATTTTACCCCCAAATTAGTTGAGATCAAATTGTGCATTTTTGGTGTATTAGGGCAACTTACAGGTGGGCTTAGGCCACCTTAGGTTAGGTTAAAATCTGAATGTTATAGTGAGCATAGGGGGCAAATGCCAACATTGTTTTGGGGGACAAATTTTGAAATACAATTTCTCTTACTTGCTTGTTTCTTCTTCTTGGATCATTGTTAGTTTTTGCAATTTTATTTTCGTCTTCATTCACTTATGCATTTCTATCTTTGGCTATTGTGTGTGTTCATTCCACCATGAGTAGCTAAGGTTTTTACTCAATCTGGTCCCTAAAGGTTATCTCGCTTCCGTTTAACCCTAGGTTCGTGTTTTGTGTTGTTTTTCTACAATTCCCTACTCATTTTCTATTTTAATTCGATTGTTAAATTTAATGATTGAATTGAATCTGTAAATGATTGAATATAGTCTGATTGGAGTGTATTGTGGAGTTTCCAAATCGGAATCAAGTCAAACCGATGATGTTGCTCACCATGCGATTGCATTGGTTTGGCAATTAGGTGTTCAATAAAATGCTCCGCAATGATGGAGTGTTCTGGACATTAGATAGATGCAGGGATTCCAGTCTGTTTAACCCACAAATGTAATTTGGATATTATTTAGGAACCAGTGAGGGATTAGGGAGAACTGAAGGAAGATCGGGTTGATTTTCATTACGTAAACTTTTCTATTTTGCTTAAATCGTTTTTCTTTTTGTTTATTTTGTTTAAGTGTCGTACTTGCCAACCACCTCCACACCGTGCTACTTTTTTATATTTTTAGTAATTGAAAATGTTCAAGTGGTCATTGGAAGAATGACTTGGGTCTGCTATAATGCAAAATCTAGCCTCCTAGTTAATTTAAAATGCGTTCGACAGGGCCAATCAAAGACCTTCCTAATTGGCGACAAATCTGCCTTCAGCCACCACTTTTCATGTGTCACCCATTATCTGTTATACCATGTCACCTTGGTAAAAAGATCTTGGTTTTATTTTGTCATTATATTTTTTGGCCAACCACCGCTTACTCACTTCTTCCTTTATTCTCGCTTTGTCTCACAGCTCGTCGAGAAGATCAAGCTCAATTTTGAAGCTCTCTTCACTCAGTTTCCACTCTTGGAATTTCCTTCGCAATGATGGCTCACCTATCTCGACTAGTAGCATAACATCAGTTTCGTGTATCAAGTTGAACGGTGACTCCTCGGTCGTCATGTGAGAAGTGCATTGGTATACCAATAGAACCTCTAACAACCGTGCTACTTTTTTATATTTTTAGTAATTGAGAACGTTCGAGTGGTCATTGGAAGAATGACCTAGGTCTGCTATAATGCGAAATCTAGCCTCCTAGTTAATTTATAACACGTTCGACAGGGCGAATCAAAGACCTTCCTAATTGGCGACAAATCTGCCTTCAGCAACCTCTTTTCATGTGTCACCCATCATCTGTTATACTATGTCACCTTGGTAAAAAGATCTTGGTTTTATTCTGTCGTTTTATGTTTTGGCCAACCACCGCTTACTCGCTTCTTCCTTTATTTGTCCCACAACTCGTCGAGAAGATCAATCTCAATTTTGAAGCTCTCTTCATTCAATTTCCACTCTTGGAATTTCCTTTGCAATGATGGCTCACCTATCTCGACTAGTAGCATAACATCAGTCTCGTGTATCAAGTTGAACGGTGACTCCTCGGTCGTCATGTGAGAAGTGCATCGGTATACCAATAGAACCTCTAACAACTTTTTAGTCCACCTTCCCTTTGTCGTCCCTAACTTTTTTTTAATTGTGCCAGGATTACTTTGTTGACGGCCTCTGCTTGGCCGTTGGTTTGCGGATGTTCTACTGAGCTGGTTACATGATTTATGCCGAGCTCCTTAAGAAATTCTTCCAACTTGCGGTTGATGAATTGGTAACTGTTATCGAAAATGATGGTGTGAGGCACGCCGCAACAGCACACTATGTTCTTCCAAATAAAGCCTTGTACTTGCTTCGTCATAATATTCTTTAGGGACTCGGCTTCGATCCATTTTGTGAAGTAGTCCACCGCGACAAGTAACAACTTTTTCTGGTCGGCCCTTGAGGGAAAGGCCGACTATATCTATTCTCTATTTGGCAAAGGGCCATGGGGAGCTGATTGATTGCAACTCGATGGTCGGCTGTTGGATTAAGGGATCGTGCTCTTAACAACTTCAACATCTTTTGATGTATTGACTACAGTCTTAGCGTATAGTAGGCCAATATTATCCCGCCCTAAGTACTCGAATGGCCAACATCTGATGATCGTTGTGCATGCTGCATACCCTATTATGTAGTTTGGTCATCACGTATTCTGCCTCTTGATCATTGACACAACGCAAAAGAGGACTTAAGAAGCCTCTTTTATACAAGTCGTCTCCGACGAGTACAAAACACATTGCCTTCCTTGCGACCTCCTTGTCACCCACCTCATCATTTCCATTGGCATCCGACATTAGATACTACTTTATGGGTAATCTTTAATCAGCGGGAACGGTTTCTGTGCATAGGCATTCCTCCAACGAGACACTCAGATTGGGAAAATTTAAATATACAACTGTGTTGTGTTTGCCCTTGCCTTTCCTGGTTGCCAGCTTTGATAATATGTCGACTCGCGAGTTTTTTTGTCTCGGGGTGTGCTCCACCTCTACTTCTCCCACGACCATCTTAAGGCCAAGGAACGTATGATAATACTTTGGCAGTAAGGGTCGTTGACTTGGAACTAACCATTAATTTGGCTGACAGTTAGTTGGGAATCACTCAAACATCAAAGGTGTTTCACACCCATATCTTGCGTTGGTCGTAGTCCGGCTATGAGAGCCTCATATTCGGCTTGGTTATTAGACATTTTGAATACAAAACGCAACGACTGCTCAATCCTGACCCTTAAGGGGCTTTCCAACACGACTCCAACTTTGCTACCTTTCTCGTTTGACGCCCCGTCCATAAACATCACCCTTACTTCCTGGTTGGTTGGTGCGACGAGATCCTGCAGTTCGCAAGCAAAATCGGAGAGACAATGAATCCTCTCAGTTCAAATTGAAGAAATTTGGATAATTCTACTGACTAAGCTATTATCCGACCGACTAGTTCACGTTTACAGAAGACTTTGCCAATAGGGCAATCGGTCTTCACAATGATTGGGTGGCTCTGGAAGTACAACCTTAACCGTCTTACTGCGTGGAGGAGGGCCAGGGCGGCCTTTTCGATCACTTAGTATCTCGACTCCGGGCCTTGCAGAGCTCGACCGGTGAAGTAGACTAGACACTGTCCCTCTTTCTAAACCAAAGTTGTGTTGATTGCATCGTTAGACACAACAGGTAAAGTAGTAAGACACAACTGGGTGTCGGATACTCAATGACGGATGTTAAGGAAACAGCCGTCTTGATGGCGGTGAATGGTTCCTCGCACTTAGCATCCCATCTGAATACATCTGCTTTCCATAGTAGCTTTAGGATTGGTCGGATCTTGTCGGTGAGTCAGAGGAGACATCTAGAGAGGGATGTAAGCCGTCCCATGAGTTTTTGCACTTCCTTCAAATTTTGTGGACTTCTCATGGCCACAATGGTCGCATATTTGTCTCGATTGGCCTCTATGCCCCGGTCAGTGAGCATGAAGCCTAAGAATTTTCTGCCTCCGACTCCGAAGACGCACTTGGCGAGGTTCAATCTCATGTTGAATTTGCGCAAGTTGGAAAACGTTTCGTCCAGATCCAAAATTTCTGACTTGACGATCATGTCATCGACACACACCTCTATGTTACGATCGAGTTAATTTTTGAATATACGGTCCATTAGCCTTTGATACATGGCTCTAGCCTTCTTCAAGTCGAAAGACATGACTCAATAACAATAATTTGTTGTTTCCGTGATGAAAACAGTCTTCACCACCTCTAGCTCGTACATTGAGATCTGATTGTAGCCCGAAAAAGCATCTATGAAACTCTGAATAGTGTGTCCTGAGGTGTCATCCACCAAAAGGTTGATGCTTGGTAAGGGGTATACATATTTCGGGCACGCCTTGTTGAGATTTGTGTAGTCTGTACACATCTTCCATTTCTCGTTGATTTTCTTTACCAGAACTATGTTTGCTAACCATGTCGTATACTGCACTTCCTTGATGAAGATGGCTTCCAACAGCTTCTTAACTTCCTCCTCGGCCACCATCCTTCTTTCTTATCCAAGCCTCCGCTTCTTTTGAGAGATGGGTTTTGCTTCTTTACACACCGAGAGTTTATGTGCCATCACTCTTTGATCTACCCCAAACATATCTTCTGCCGACCAAGTAAATAGGTCTTGGTTCTTTGCTAAAGTATCTCCAATGTTTTTCATCATCTCAAGGGCCAAGTTGGTTCCCATCCTCGTGTTTTGTCCCTCGGTCCCCAGTTGCCAATCCACCGTCTCTTCCTTTGGTTCAATCCGGGCGTCATCATTCTCCTTGAGGTTGGTTATGGCCACCATGCGACAACTTGGACTACTCTCCCCCGTACCTCCCACTTCTTCTTTTCCGGTTGGTTAACCGCTCTTAAGCTAGCTGTGTAGCATTTTTGCGCGATTTTCTGATTGACATGGACTGTCAGAATTTCTCTATTGTCAACTAGGAATTCCATAACAAGGTGAGAGGTAGAGACGATGACTCCTAGCCTATTGAGAGACGACCTTCCAATCATGATATTGTACGAGGTACTTGCGCCGACAATCAGATATCGCACTTTAATCATTCGGTATTGGTGGGTTACCTTCGCCAAACTTGGTATAGAGGTCGATATAACCTCGAGTGTCTACTCTCTCTCATGAGAAACCTACTATCTGTTCGGCCATCGGCACGATTGCCTCTTCTGAGAACCCAAGCTTCTGGAATGTTTTCCAATATAATATGTTGACCGAGTTGTCTTGGTCTACGAGTGTTTTCATTATCGCGAAGTTCACGACCTCGACCGTGATAAGCATAGGGTCGTCCTGGTCTGGATCAATACCTTTGCAGTCTACATCTGAAAAGGTGATGGGAGGTATGCTTCATTGTCATCACCGACTGACAGAGTGGGCAGATTGGATAGCTCTCAAATGTCATTTTCAGGTGGAGTACGAGGCACCTCCTCCGCCAAACCCTAAGATTTTATTAATGACTACCCGTAGGGGCAGCACCTGTCGCTCCGGCACATGTGGCCGATTAGAGTTGACCCTTGGTTCCTTTCGTTCGTCCTGAGCCTCCCGTGTGTAATTCTATGCGTTTGGCCTCGCCACATAGCGTCAGAGGTGTCTAACATGTATCAACTCCTTTATCTTGTCTTTTAAAGCCAAACATTCCTCCGTAGTGTGATCGTAGTTACAATGATATCGACAATGCTTGCTATGCGGGGATGGAATCCTTCAGGGGACCGGTATGATGGCGGTGCTTAGGGCTTCTTCCAGTATTCAAGCCCGATTGGCATTCAAGGGTGTGTAGTCCGAGAATTTTGGGGTTCGTGGTCCGTCATGTGGTCTCGACGGGCCTGTTTTAGAGCAGGTACCTTCCGTTGGCTTTGACGGCCTTATCTCCTCCGTTGTTGTTAGAATTCTTTCAACTCTTCTAGTTACATAAACTTAGCGGCCCTCTGTCGTAGTTCATCCATGTCCGCAACTGGCTTATTGCAGAGGCTATCCGAGAAAGGTTCAGGTTTTAGAGCGGTCACCATGTGATGCATAGCCACCTCTAGATTCAGGTTTCGGATATTAAGCACCACTTTCCCAAAGCGCTCCATGAAGGCCCTTAACAACTCTCCCCTCTCCTATTGTAAGTTGACCAAGGTAATAGATGTTAGGTGATGCTGACTACTTGTGGCGAATTGAGCTCCAAACTTAGTTACCAGTGTGTCGAAATAATCTATGGAATTACTTGGAAGTCGGGTGAACCAACTTAGCGCCGCTCCTTTCAGTGAAGTAGGAAAGATCCTGCATAAAATTGCATCGTCCGTGTACAAGTTGATCTGAGTTACATAAACATTGATGTGCTCGTCCGAGTCTGTGGAGCCATCATATCGATCTAAAGCTAGTCCTTTTCAATTCCCCGGCAGCTCGACTTCCATGATCGCCTCCGTGAAAGGATGTCTTCTAGACAACGAACCATGGTTGGTCTTGTTTGTGGGTGGTTTCAACATGCGTATTCCGTTCGTCTGGCCATTGGACTCCTCCTGATTCTCACATTAGGTCTCCACCCTTACCGTAGCTTCCACTCCCTACTTAAGCTGGGCGTTTTCCTCTTTTAAAGCTTTGATCTCGTCTGTGCTTTTTCTCTTAAGGGCCTCATTTTTCTCCGTAATTCCATCATCACCGTGATGGGATCAGCGTGGTTCTCTCGTGCTTCCTCGTGGTTTGGTCTATCTCCCACATTTCTGGTCATTACCATCCTGCCGGGTGCAAGTAATCTCGGCCCCACGGTGGGTGCCAAAGTGTTATCACAACGAAAGATGCTCCTTCCAGACTGTAGTGCTCACATCCGCTCCTTCTCACTTCTAGATCCTCAACCACCGTCCGTCTACTTATCTATCATTGTCCCGGGTGCAGTTTCTGCATGCACTCCGATACTCAAGTCAGTATAATGTTCTAGTATAAGTGGGATTCAGGGATCAGATTAACATTACCTTCCTCTTTGGTGCCTGGGCCTATTTATAGGCTTGCATTTGGGCCTACCTTTATGGCCCAAGGCCCATGTGTTACTCTCCTTTAATTACCTCTTTAATCATGTTGAGGGCGTGGTTCTTTTTGTTGATCACAACTATCTATTTCACTGTTGTTCTGGAATATGACCGATCGGTTTAGTACGTGAAGTCTTTTAGAGCGTTTTATCAAGATGCCGGTCAGGAATGGTTGTTGTGTAATCGGGTGGACCTGCTTGACGAACCAATTGAAAATACTTTTTCGTCATGGTTAACGCGTAGTCGATAGGAAAGACTTACTCTAATGTCTAAATTATATCTCTATTACATTTTAATGTTTAATATGAGTTATATCTCCATTTGTAATGTTTAATTGCCTTAAGAAGAAACAAAAGAATATAATCGATTATGCCACCATTACATATATCAATTACCATAATCGATTATCTACTTATTTTATCATGCAAAATTTATGATCTCCACAAACGATTATGTACCTCCATGCATCCATTTCAAGCCATGGAGTCATGTCGGTATTATCAAACCTTACATGTAAATCACGTAATTGTTAAAATGTCACTAACAAACCACAAACAATAACACTTCACACTGGTATGGTATCCACATTGTAGACATGCATAGTAAAAAATAAACTATGCATAAAAAATCAAGATGAACAATTTCGTCATTTGCTTTTTATCAGCTATAAATTCTCTTGAATCTATGTATAATGTGAGGCATCCATTTAACCATCTCCATATCTCCTCTAAATCCACACAAATCACATTTTCCAAAATAATCACAATTAATATAAATCTATGTGGATAAAAAATAATCACTCAAGTCTAAACATAATATAAATTAATGATAAAAAATCGGTCCACTTAAGAACTTACCATTATTTTTTTGAATTCAAGTAATTCTAACTATTAAATATATATAATAGAGCGACTATCCGCAGTTGCTTCCAATGATATCACAAAAAACTTTTAAAAGTTGCTAAAACAGTGTTGCTTTTTCAGATACTTTTCAGTGGCAGGGTGCTTCTCTGATGGAGTTGTTAGTCCAACATAGAGACAATGATACTAAAGTTTTTGCCAAGAAACTCCTCAACTTTCTCATTGCATTTCGGCTCAGTGTTTAGGTCTTCCTGTAGTCTAAAAGAAAGTCACATTGATAAGTTTATCAATAGCAATTGTCCGACAATCTTATAGTATTTTTTTCATCAGAATTGTCAAACAGTCTAATAAATGAAGCAAGCAAATAAGTGAAAAGGAACCCTTTTTTTTTTTCAGCAGGGTACATACATACACACCTTGTGGGTCAGGGACACGTGTAATTGGTTGATGGAAAACGTCCCTGTTACTTCGGGTATAACACGTCTGTTTTTGGATCCTTTCAATCTCGGAACGTTTTTAGCGATTTCCAAGTGTTCAAAAGTAGATTCTGGGAACTTCTTCAAACTTGGAAAAGTCACCCTCTCAAGTCTGAACCTGTGATTGCAATGCATCCCCTATGGCATTTTATTTTGACCATGATATTCCAAGAACAGAAAACAAAGCAAAATTTGGTCTTTTATCCCATTACTTGCCAAAATAACAAGTTCATCTGAACCCAATATTTATGTTGGTTCATTTATTTATGATTCAATCTTACCTTTGAGAAGGGTCCAAGAGAATTTCGTATTTGTAAATTGTAAGAAAAAACAACCTAGTTGGCGGCTAGAAGGGAAGTAGTTGCGGGAAGTCGAGGTACGCTGACCTTTTGGTGTTGCTTTCTGGATGGAAGAAAGCATTAGCCTTTTCCCAAGCAAGAAAGAAAAGTTGGCTTTTGCTCTCACTCTCATGCGGTGACGTGTCCGCCATTCTCACTCCATACCTTCCTTCCCCGTTCTTCTTTCCTTCTTCTCAAACCCAAAACCCAACACTAAAATAACATTAAAAAGCTTCCTTTTTTCTTAGTCTTCCACGAAGCCCCCGTGATCTTCGCCTCACTTTTACTCTTCCTTCACACGTAACCACCTCGGAACTCTCTCAATTCACTTTTGACGGCCAAACCGACCCAAACCATGCAAGTTTCCTCGTCCTGGTTCGGAACCTTACCTTGCTCACACGTTCGGTCCCTCCCTCTGGAGCCCTGTTCCACCTCAACCACATGGCTTTCTGCTGCCTCCCGCACCTACTCTCCTTCTACTAACGTCTTATTCACGCGCCCTCGTCCGCAACCCTTCGCTTCTCTCTCGTTTCGCGTCTCTCAGAGAAGAGGCTTCACGCTGACCTCGCTGGCACCGATCAGAAGGACCAGGAAGAGAAGAAGAGCGTTCGGTGTTTCAGCTGTCTTCGAACGCTTCACGGAGAGAGCGATAAAGGCCATAGTCTTGTCGCAGAGGGAAGCCAAGGCGCTCGGAAGCGAATTGGTTTACACGCAGCATCTCTTGCTGGGGCTCGTGGCTGAGGAGGATCGCTCCTCCGACGGCTTTCTCGCGTCTGGTATCACCATCGAGAAGGCGCGTGAGGTTGTTCGCAGTGTCTGGGTTCGGAACAGTTCCGCACGTGGTGGGATTGGTGATGATCACAAAACAAGTGCCACGCAGGTTCCCTTTTCCGTTAACGCGAAGCGCGTGTTTGAGGCTGCGGTTGAGTATTCCAAGTCTTTGGGACACAAATTCGTTGCCCCCGAACACATTACTGTTGGTTTAGTCAAAGTGGATGATGGAAGTGTTAGTAGGGTCCTTTACAGGTATAATTCGATACCATGGATTTATTGTTCTCAGATTTTATTTCATGGTTGGAAAAATTGCTGGTAAACACTATTGATGTGACAGTAATTACAGGCATGGGATTTTAATTTATGGTTGCATTCATGGTCACAGATTTTTTATATGGAACAAAAAAAATTAGAGACTTTTGCGGCCAAAATATATGAAAGATCTATGTTTAAAGTTTAAAATGTGTGTAACTATAATGTTTCACAATATGAAACTATCTATAACAATTCATGGTCATGGTTGTGGTTTCTTGATATTTGATGTTGTAGAAAATTGCAGACAGATGTGTTAGATTTTAGTACGTGTAGCTATAACTGTTTTTGCTATTGATTTTGGTAGTGTACAAATATGATTTCAGATTGGGGACAAATGGAAGCCAATTGGCAGCTGTGGCATTCTCCAGATTACAAAAGGAGATTGCTAAAGACGGTAGAGAACCTAATACGGTGTCCAAGGGGGTGCTTAACAAATCAGTTTCAAGAAAAGGTTCTGAAGCTGGAGCCTCTGGCACAACAGGAGGTAAGAAAATGGTATATAGGTCTGCTGTTCTGTACTTTTGTGTTTGAAGGCTGAGAGGACTGAGAAGAGTTTTCTGTCATCATTTTGTGGTTGTCAGAGGAGAGTCCTCTATCACAATTTTGTGTGGATCTCACTGCCCGTGCAAGTGAAGGACAAATTGATCCAGTTGTTGGCCGAGAAGTTGAAGTTCAGAGAATAATTCAAATACTGTGCAGGAAAACAAAAAGCAATCCCATTCTTCTTGGTGAAGCTGGGGTTGGAAAAACTGCTATTGCGGAGGGGCTGGCACTTCGCATTGCTAAGGCAGATGTTTCTCCCTTTTTATTGGTACGTGTCTCGATGTGTGATTGATGTTTCTAAAGCTTTTCTTTTCTACTCTGCCCTTTGTGTATTTCTGGGTGTTTTATGCCTTGTGATTTTATTCTTTGCTTTGTGTTCTGCAGACAAAGCGTGTGATGTCATTGGATATAGCCCTGTTAATGGCTGGAGCAAAAGAAAGAGGAGAGCTAGAGGAACGTGTTACGAAGTTGATAAAAGACGTAATAAAGTCAGGTGAATACTGTAATATAAAAAGAATTTATAAGAGTTAGATGAACTCATACTTGACGAGCTAGAAGAGGACTGTTTTAACTCTCACTGATTATTCTCGAAATGCAGGTGATGTCATTCTCTTCATTGATGAAGTTCATATACTTGTTCAGGCAGGAACAGTTGGGAGAGGAAATAAGGGAGCTGGCCTTGACATAGCTAATTTACTTAAACCTGCACTTGGAAGGGGTCAACTTCAGGTGATTATTAGTTAATTCTATTCTGAATGACTCCTGAAGATAACCACGTTTTCTGTTTGAGGGCTGTTGTACTGTAAACAATTATCGATAACATATAAGATTAAGGTTAGAGATAAAAATATATGGAAAATTTGGGAGGTTATCATACTTGTTGTTAGACTCAGCTTGGATCATATCATATGTTCTCTTGAATGAAGGGCCATGAACTTCACTCGGAGCTGCAAGAGATATTAATCATAATAGTGTTAGTTGTTAAATATCTTGCTTTTCAGTAAGTTATGGAGTCAAAAGGGTATATGTATATATAATTTCTTTTATTAACAGGGCAACCTGTTAATGGAATGAGGGAAAAGTTGTATGTTCAATGATGCTCGAGTCTCCCTCAGTTTCTCTAATTTCCATCTAGCCGGTCCTGATAATTTTTATCTTAGATGCATTAAGGATTGAATAATATGAACTTCTTTTAAGAGTGGTAATAGGGATGTCAGAGTGCAATGCATGGACAAGGCTGGTTGATAAGATTTTACAATTCGACTTATTCATAAAGTCATGATAGCCAAGCTTTTTTATCTAACTTTCTGATTTATGAAACCTTTCTGATCACTAGTGTGCACTAGAGGAAACCGTCAGAAAAGTTCTAAGCATTAAGTTCATATAATTTTCCTGCCACCTTTAGTCAAAACTATGTTAGGTAACTATGTGATTACCAGAAATAATTATATTCGACAATGCTAAAACAATGTTGACTGCGGTAGTGTTGAATAACTTATTTTCTGTTAATGCTTTTGTTCTGTTGGGATTTTCATTATTCCTTTTCCCTGGGATGGGATACATGGTGCGGACAGTTCTGAATTTAAACTCTTTGGGTGAAACAACTGAAGAGAAAATAGTTCTGACCTCTGATGGATTTTCCTTTGTAGTTTATCCATTCTATGGTGCATTTTGTATGTGCTTCAACATAGCTTCTCTGCTATTCATAGTGCAATAACATCATCTTTGCAGTGTATTGCATCAACCACCATAGACGAATACAGACTTTATTTTGAAAAAGATACGGCGTTGGCTCGACGGTTTCAACCTGTTTGGGTTGATGAACCGAGTGAGGTTGTCCTCCATATTTGTGTCTATATCATTATATTCCCTCAATTTAATCATAATTTGATTTCTTATTGGACTATATATTTTAATATATAGGATGACGCGATAAAGATCCTTACGGGCTTACGTGAGAAATATGAGGCATACCATAAATGCAGATACACAGCAGATGCTATAAAGGCTGCAGTTGATTTGTCAGCAAGATACATAGTTGATAGGTATCTACCTGATAAAGCTATTGACCTCATAGATGAAGCAGGAAGCAGAGCTCGTATTGTAGCCTTTAGGAAGAAAAAGGAACAAGAAATTGGCATTCTTTCTAAGTGCCCAGCTGATTACTGGCAAGAAATTAGAGCTGTCAAGTCCATGCATGAAATGGTAATGGCATTGCTTCCAGTATTTTCCTGTTTCCTGTATCAGTTGCTTACAGTTTTATTTTATGATAACATCTCTTTTTAACTGGTTCAGGAGAGCAAGCTTAAATACTATGGTGCTTCCAACATTGACGAAAACAATCAACTCATACTGGATTCATATTTATCCTCTACAACCACGGATGATGAGTATGTTACTTGACCCATAATCAGAGGGCATTCTTTTGTGTGTTCCGGGATTCGATCTAGTGGCTAACACGTTTAGTTTTCTCTTTAGACCAATAGTAGTCGGGCCAGAAGATATAGCAGCAGTTGCTTCCCTCTGGTCAGGAATTCCTGTGCAGAAACTCACGGCTGATCAAAGAATTCTTCTGTTAGACCTTGATAATCAACTTCACAAACGTGTGATCGGACAAGACGAGGCTGTTGCTGCCATTTCTAGAGCTGTGAAGAGATCCCGGGTTGGCCTCAAGGACCCTGATAGACCAATAGCTGCCATGTTATTCTGTGGTCCTACCGGGGTCGGAAAAACAGAACTTGCAAAATCTTTGGCTGCATGTTACTTTGGATCGGTAAGACATTACAAAGTATACGTTAAACAAGAGTAATTAGTGAAGATTCTTTTGTTGTTTTTTCTTCTTTTTAATGATCTGAAGTGATTACGTTACCACTTATTGTTCATCTTTTAATGATTAGGCTTTCATGTAAATTATTTCAGGAGGCAGCCATGGTACGACTAGACATGAGTGAATACATGGAACGGCATACAGTGAGCAAGTTGATCGGATCGCCGCCAGGCTATGTTGGTTATGGAGAGGGTGGCGTTTTAACAGAAGCTATTAGAAGAAAACCGTTTACTGTGTTATTGCTTGATGAAATAGAGAAAGCTCATCCAGATATATTCAACATTCTTCTTCAAATTTTGGAAGATGGTCAACTTACTGATTCTCAGGTTTGTTATTCCTTGAATTTGTATTTCTTCCTTTTCTGTTTCTTTGCCAAGTAAAAGTACGAACTTGTAACAATGTGATGTGGAGTTTATTATGCTGCTGGTCTCCTAAATTTTCTGTTTGATTTAATGTTTGCAAAACTGGCTCAAACAGGGTCGCAGAGTTTCATTTAAAAATGCATTGGTGGTAATGACTTCAAATGTGGGGTCTAGTGCAATTGCTAAGGGTCGACACAACTCCATAGGTTTCTTGGTTCCTGATGATAAAACAACATCATACAATGGCTTGAAATCGATGGTAATTGAAGAACTGAGGACATATTTTCGTCCAGAATTGCTCAACAGGATAGATGAAGTGGTAGTGTTCCAACCCCTCGAGAAGTCACAGGTTGGTGAACTTTTGGTTGTGATTTTTATTGCTCATTGATGATGGTCACTTGGTAGGTTCTTGGTACCATATTCATTCGTGCTTGTTAGCAATAATTTGATTTTCCTTACACAAACCAACTGTTCAGGCACCCCAAGCATCTTATTCTGTCTGTGCATGAGAAACCAAATGATGACTTGCCAAATCTAGGCTATAATTAGAGGGTGTCTTATAATGAATAGTTTTGCTACTTTTTAAAACGAGTAAACCATCAAATTCGTCTTGATAATAATTGTTAACTTAGGTAGGACTAAAACAAACTTTTTGAAACTTTAAGGTGTAATCCTGGATGTTCATTTCATTGATGTTTTTGCAGTTACTGAAGATATTGGATGTGCTTCTTCAAGACATGAAGAAAAGGGTGTTGTCCCTAGGAATCCATGTTAAGGTGTCTGAAGCAGTGAAGAACCTTGTGTGCGAGCAAGGCTATAACCCAACATATGGTGCTAGGCCTCTGAGAAGGGCCATTACATCACTAATAGAAGATCCATTGAGTGAGGCATTTCTTTTTGGAGAGTGCAAGCCAGGTGACACTGTCCTCATTGATTTGGATGCTAATGGTCACCCCTTTGTTACAAATCAGCTTGATAATAAGATTGTCAACTTATCTGACTGACACAAGCCAAACCTGTAATTAATTAGTGTACAGAAGCAGTAGTATATGATAGGTATACACACACATAATATGACAAATGTTTTGTCTCTTTGGTAGCATAGCATAGCTATTTCATTCTTATGTGATAAGCAAGCATACCAAATCAACCAACCCCTTCTTCATAGCTCATCAGATGTCGAATTTACTAAATGTGCCGACACATTATTCCATGTAACACTTTTGTCTACAAACATTCTATTCAAATTATATTCATTTATATTTAAAAAAAAAAAAACATACACATCCTATAGTTCAACAATTTTTGAATGTTTACAAAGAATGATTATGTTTGGAAGTGGTATAATTTTTGTTTGCATGATGAAATAGTGAAGGTACATTTGCAACTATTCTTGAAAATAAATATATTGTTGTCCATGAATAATAAAATAGTCAACCCTAACTCAATTTTGTAGCTGAGGAATTAATCAATATAATTGAATCATATAATTGCACTTAGATGATTATGTATATTAAATTTAAGTGATTTACATCTCATAATTAAGTAGTGTGAAGATATCTATTTATACTTGAAAAGCATTTTATGTTTTAATGGTATATTATTTTTTAATATGAAACAGTGGAACAATACAAAGTTGATAATTAATTTTAAATTTCGTTAATACCAAGGACTTAGTAATTGGATGCTGTATATCTTTTCTGGAGTATTTTCAGTAAGCTAATCATTTCAAAAAAAAATCTCAAGATAAATGTGTGTCGTTATTAAACATTTTTTGTTGTAAGTTTGTAGGAAGATTTACGTATGTGCCAAAAAAATGTGATTTTATTGGAATTTCACCATTTAATCAATAAATTTAATAGTATATATATTTCGAATTCGTTTTCTTAACAATAAATTTAGTGATCAATTTAACAAGTAAAAATTATGTTCTTCCTTTTTGTCATTTAAATAATAACTTCATTAACTTTTGTTTTTGATCTATTGAAACTAACTATCTTTGTTATTTTTAATTATCACAATCTCTTTTAACTTGTATTTTTTTTTAATTCTTTTATCTTGTATCTAAATTAAATTCATTAATAATGTAATTTTAACATATTTTATATTTTAACCACCTTTATCATGCTTTGCCACATACTAAGATTGAAAATAATATTGAATTTTAATCATTTCAATTTATTTTCCTGATAAATTTATATTTATAAGCAAAATATCAAATTTAAATTATTAGACTAAATGTGTGCAAATCAATATACAAAACAAATTGTTGAGAATCCTACGTTACTACGAAACTAAATGAAACTAATTTATAGTATGTAATTTATAATATGTAAATGTGTGAAAATCTTATCTAAGATGTCCATGTTGTAGGATTAACTTAGATTTAAAGTCGATTCCTAAATTAGTATAAGTTATATTAAAGTTTGATGAGTTTATGATATCACTTGCTATTATATAATCTCGATATGAGGAGATAGATTTTGTAAATCCTCAAGACATTATAATTTTTTTAATTTCTATTCACAAATTTAATATTTTATTTTTTATAATTTCAACCCTCTGTATCTTGATCTAATTTTAAACTTTACATTTTAATTAATTAAATTATTTTTTATTTATACCTTTCAATAAACATTTTAGGTATAAGTTCTAATCATACCAAAAAGTGTAAGAAAAATTGGATATTGAAATAAAATTATTTTTTTTTTGCCAGAATTTGAAATGAAATAGAAAAAAAAAATACTAAAATCACATTACAAATTAAAGATTTTAAAATTTACTATTTATCTAAACAAAATTTAACCGTTTTTTTCAAATTTTCTTTTAGTCCCTATTATTTGGCATCGATATAAATTAATTCTCTAATATTTGAAACATGTAAACATAATTTACATTTAAATTTAATATTTAGTGATAATTTTTACCATTATAAAATAAAAAATGACATATTTAATGAATTTTGAATACTAATTCTTCAATGTTAAAGGATTGGAATGAAAATAAAGTTTATCTATACACAAAGCATTAGAAACACATTTTTTTATAAAAAATAAAATAAAAAATTGTAATTCTTCTACTTATGGGCCCCAGCGAGTAAGATTAATAGGCCCATCGCTCTATAACTTCACACACCCTTCCTTCTACTACCCTCACGCTTTTATCCACGTGATTGCGTTCCTTCGTTGCCACCGGAAACTGGAATCAATTTCTCTCTTTGGCGCAAATTCTAGGGTTTTGCTTTCCATTCTCAGCCCATTTCCACGCCATGGCCACCTCTGAGAGCCTCACAAACGGACTACCATCGTTGCCACCGGAAAACCAAAACGACGCCGGAGACAAATTGGCGAAATCGGTGAACCAACTCAACAACCTCTCCATTGCCATACAAACCTTCAAGAGCAGGTACGAAGAACTGCAGAGACACCTCGATTTCATCGAACACGCCATCGACGCAAGGACGAAGGAACTCCAACTGTCAGGGTCCAACGCCTCGCCAAATGCGAAAGAAACAACCGAAGCCAGCGTCTCTCAATCAGACAGTGTTAAAACAGATTCCAATCCGACACCAAAACCTGTGGCGGAAGAGGAAGAGGGAAAGAAAGAGAAAGAGAAAGAGAAAGTAAAAGAAGAAGAAAAGGAAGAGGACGAGCTTCTTTCGCTTTGCAAAACGATGAATAGCCGCGGCCTGCGTAAATACGTGTTATCGCGTTTATCCGAAACGGCGTCGCTTCGGGAACAGGTTCCCGTTGCGCTGAAGAGTGCACCGAAGCCCTCGAAGCTCGTGTTTGAATGCATTGGGAGGTTTTTCCTTCAGGGAAGCAAAGCGTACACGAAGGACTCGCCGATGATTCCAGCGAGGCAGGTTTCGGTTCTGGTTTTGGAGTACTATTTGCTCTCTGGATGTGTTGGTAACGAGGAGGAAGTGGAGGCTTCGCTGAAGAAAGAGGCAGATTCTGCTGCGGTTGCGTGGAGGAAGAGGCTCATTGTTGAAGGGGGTTTGTCGAAGGCCTCTGAGATTGATGCCAGGGGTCTGATATTGTTCATTGCTGGCTTTGGGATTCCTGGTGTTTTCCGGGACGAGGATATATGCAACTTAGTTAGCGTTAGCAATTATAGAGAAATCTCCGATGCCCTGCGCCAGTCTCAGCTCTTGGTTAAGAGGGTTTCAGGTATATATTTATATGTATTCTATGCTTTTTTTAATGCAATAATCATAGTGATGGTCTGATGAATATGAATAAGATATTGTGTTTTACAGCTTTGTTGATAAAATTTGAAAGTTGTGATAATGCTAAGAAATGGGAATGGTTTTGTTTTCGTCATAGTCGTCAATATCTATGGTTTCTATTAGGGTTTAAATTGTCAACAAGCTGAGGTGAAGCCTTGATTCCTTGTCAGATCAGAACAGGAAAGAAACTAGACTGTTTTCTTTGCCGAGACTTGAGTGACGAGTTAGTGTAAATGGAATCTATAGGTAATGTAAGTTTTTTAATGAGGCTAAAAGTGAGTTAAATTTTTTATAGACAATGAGATTATTTGGTGACAGTATATTGCCCTAAGATTAACATCTTCAGGTTTGGAATAAGCCTGGGGATTCTGTGATGAATTTCGCTATTCAGTTCTTCGTCATGCTGTCAACTCATTGACATGTCATGTATAAATCCTCCCTTTTAAGGACAAACAAATATTTTATGAATGCCAATCTGTTCCCTTTGAGAGTTCAATGCAGATTTTGGCTATAAGTTGGTACGCTCAAATCACTTGTTACTGCATGCTTGTGTGGTGTGGATCCTGGTTTTCAGAATGCTTACGTTGTTTTGGTGTTTGGAATGTAGTTGATGGCTTAATATAAGATTTTACAATTATAAGACTTAAATATAATATTTCAACTTTGCTTGTGACAACTACGTTTTTGCTGCATTACTCTCTTCTAAGTTTATCTGTTCTATTCTATGTATTTGTTAGTGCAACCCATCCGATATTTGTAATAAGAAAGTTTCTAAGAACATATGTACTACTACTGATCATAGTGTTGGATGTTGACTTTTGTGTAGTATTGTGAAATCTGTTTTAGTTAATACCTGTATTAGCTTTGTATCATAGTAGTCAAAATCGAACTCTTAAAATCGGAAAGGGAAATATGGATTGGAGGTCGTAACATGGATTCTAAAATCTTACAAATTTTATGAAATTTATAAATACATGCACAAAATCATTGTATCTCCTTCAGATTTCATAATTGAACTTCATAATATATAAAATAGTTACATAGGAGTAACTCCTTCATAGTTACAAATTATTAACAATTGAGCTTTGAAAGAGAGGCAGTCACAGTAACAATAGGGTCAAGCATCCCAACCCAATGGAAAACCGATTAGCTTCACAAGAACTGCCTTGAGAGGTTTCGCATGGTGCAGCATGAGAGGCATTGCCAGGAGTGTCAAGGCTGCGAGAGGCGCCTCCACAAGGTATGTCGAGACTGCGAGAAGTGCCCCACAACACAAGGTACATCGAATCCACGAAAGCCGTCACTGTCACGAGGAACATTGCTGCTAGGTGTATTGAGGTTGTGAGAAGTCCCTTCACACGAACGTGAAGGTTGCAAGAGGTGTCGTCACGAGGAATATTGACATCGTGAAAGGTTGCATTGTGAGAATCACCACTGCCATGCAAGTTGCGCCTTTATAATGGTGATCCAACGTGATCTGTGAAAATCGTGACTTTCAGGTGACTTGACATTGGAGAGGGAGAGAAGATCGCTTTGGATCACGATTTTGACCACCATGCTTTGTATTTTCATAGAAATGAACATCTCCTGAATCCTATTAAATGCATATATAACACTTTTTCTATTTTCCTTGTGATAGTTTAATAAAATCATTGCCCAAACTACTAATTATGATCTTATACTTTGGCACGCATTTTCTAATTGTTTAGAATACCTTAGACATTGGTCTGTGTGCTACTATAGGATGGTCTATTGAATGGGGGAAAATAATTTGCAACTCTGCACACCACCCTATGACACCTTTCCATTCTTGCATCATAAAATTGAATTGAAAAGAATTGCCAATCCCTTACCAATCATCAATTATTGAAAATGAACATCCCCTTTAACTTCATTACCCTCCTAACAGTTCTCCTCTTCCTCGATCAGGCATGTTAGCCTTAATGATTATGATGAATATGTTGTTACTTTCTACTCTGAAAAGGTTTTTTCTCATTTTTTTTATTTACATTGGCCACAGATATTTCAGATGGGATGATAAGAAAAGGCATCATTGTTAAAGCTGTTGATTTGGCTTATACCTTTGGGCTTGAAGAGAAATATTCTCCTCAGACAGCTCTGACTTCATTTCTACAGAAATCTGAAGAAATTTGGAAGAAAACCAAGCAAGATGCAAATGATTTTCCTAGTTCGCTGGTATGTTTTAGCTGGTTTCCAATATTTTATTATATTTAGTGTTTGTTTTTTTCGTTATGAATATTAACGTTGTTGTTGATATATGTCGATATTTCACAGAAGCAAGCACATGAAAAATATGTAGCTGCTTTGAAATCTGTAGTGAACTGTTTGGAAGGTCACAATATTGACTTCGTAAAACTTCTTCCTGGGTGGCAACTTAAGGATAAAATTGTGAACTTGGAGAAAGATATTAGTGATACCAATATAAAAATTGAAGAGAAGTCAACGATCAAGAGAAAAGTAGATAAAACCAATTCATCTAACAAAATGAAGATTCCAGAGGCTAAACGAACACGGTTTGCTGGGAGAGATGCGTCTGTGCTATCACCCTCACTCGCCGCCTTGCACGAGCAAAGGATTGTTAGTCGCATGGATGGCAATAGCTCGTATGATGGTTCATTGGCAGCCCATTTGCTGGACCGTAGATCATATGGTTACCCTAATAGTTATCTGAGTGCTGCATCTGTACAACTTGGATCTGTTTCAGATTCCTTGGCCGAAAAATATCTTGGAAGTACAGTTGCAAATGGGGTTAATATGCTTGGAGGAGGTATGGGTGGTTCATATTCTGGGTATCAGGGGGATATGATAAGAGATAATGTTGGGACAGTGCTAAACAGCAACAGTTATAGATGGCATGGAGTTGGGGAAGGGGCATTGTCTCATGATAGGTCAGTTGGGCAGAGTTTTGTGGGACAGTCTACATCAGCACTAGTAAATAATTTGTATGGGAAAAGATCTACAGAAGGCTTCGCAGGAGTACCAGATCGTCTCTCTATCGGTGCTTCTAGTCGCAGTGGAGGTTCTGATCTGTATAGCTTCGCTGATGGTGTTTTCGATTCATAGTCATTCCTGGGTAGTATATTCTGATCATGCTCTACAAATTTTCATCAGCCCATGGAAATACTGACTTGTATGATGTTTGTATGATGTTAGTTTTGTTCTCAACTTGCATCTAAATGTTTATAATGATAGCCATAGTATTGAATATCGCGGTGGCTTTGCAACCATATCCTCGCTTGAGAGGGGCTTGTACATTTCTTATTTGGATAACTCCCGAAAAATCACTTGAACGGCTCAGTCAGGTCGTGTGGTCTATTTTTAATCTTTCAAGTTTTCAAAATTGACCAAATGGTAAACAAAGGGGAAAAGTTCCAAGTGTCTGATTTATAGAAGTCTTAGAATTTATTTTATTTTGTTATTGACTACTACTAATGGCTTTACAGAAATTAAAGCCAAATTCAATCCTTGTATAGGCATGGGCAGGAAACTAGCTTCGGTGTTCTAATTTTAGGTTAGGTGATGATTTGAATTTCTAGCTTTTTATTCGATTTGGTTCTTTAATTTGTTATTTCGTATAATGATCTGTTTTTCTATTAAAATGGTGTTAAACTTTATTCGTTGGAATCCAAGTTTTATTGTAAACACGGACGTTCTTTTATTCTCTCTTTCAAACAATAACATCTTTCCTTTTTTCGGTGTTGTGCAAAACAAGAACAGGGATTATAAGAATGGGAGCGAAGACATGGACATGGTTAAAATCGATATAAGAATGGGAGCGAAGATACGGACATAGTAGATTTTAATTTTTTTCAATATATATATATATATATATATAACAAAAAAAATATGTTAAAAAAAGCATTTGAGAGATATAAAGAAATATAAAAAAATGATTTTGTTTGATTTTATTTTAATTAAAATTCAGTTTAATTTAATTAAAAATATAAACAGATAATCTTATTAAAATTTGAAATCACAGATAATATATACGATTTTTGGATTAAAATTTTGATTGAGCCTAACTCAAACAATAGGTCTTTGACACTGGTATATAAATAGTTGAGCCTGTGACTCCCAACGTTTGTGGCAGCAGTTTACAAGGAAATTTTTGGTGCGTAAACGTGTTATGTGAGTGAGTTAAGCGAAATGATGTGATATGGTTACGACTGTGGGAGGACGTAGACAGGTGTAAGTAATGGGAGATTTGATGTGATGATTTGACATTGTCCGTCGCTTAGAAGTTTGGAAAATGATACTTTTCTCACGTTTTATCTTATTTCTGTTTGACACACGTGACATGTACTGTCCTATGTGACAATGAAAGAGAAAACACAGTTATTTTTGGCATTCCACCTCTGAGATGTGTGTGTTCTAAAATTACAAACAGCAAACCACTTATGTGAACTGAACTAACCACGTATGTGAACTGAACTAACCACGTAGTGTTTTCACCCTTGAGACATATGTGTGTTCCAAAACTACACACAGCAAACCACTTATTTGAACTGAGCTAACCACTTAGTGTTTTCACCCCTCTGATATGTGTGTATTCCAAAACTACACACAGCGAACCACTTATTTGAACTGAGCTAACCACTTAGACATTCCACCCGAGACACGTGTGTGTTCCAAAACTACACACAGCAAATCACTTATTTGAACTGAGCTAACCACTTAGACATTCTACCCCTAAGACACCTGTATGTGTTCCAAAACTACACACAGCGAACCACTTATTTGAACTGAGCTAACCACTTAGACATTCTACCCCTGAGACACATGTGTGTGTTCCAAAATTACACACAGCGAACCACTTATTTGAACTGAGCTAACCACTTAGTGTTTCACCCCTCAGATACGTGTGTGTTCCAAAACTACACACAGCGAACCACTTATTTGAACTGAGCTAACCACTTAGACCTTCCACTCCTGAGACACATGTGTGTGTTCCAAAACTATACACAGCGAACCACTTAGACCTACCACCCCTGAGACACATGTGTGTTCCAAAATTACACATAACGAACTACTTATTTGAACTGAGCGAACCACTTAGACATTTCACCCCTGAAACACATGTGTGTGTTCCAAAATTACACACAGCGAACTACTTATTTGAACTGAGCTAACCACTTAGTGTTTTCACCCCTCATACACGTGTGTGTTCCAAAATTACACACATAGAGCCACTTATTTGAACTGAGCTAACCACTTAGACCTTCAATTCCTGATACACATGTGTACACACACAACGAACCACTTAGGTGAACTGAGCTAACTACTTAGATCTACCACCCCTGAGACACATGTGTGTGTTCTAAAATTATACACAGCAAACCACTTATTTGAACTGAGCTAACTACTTAAACATTTTACCCCTAAGATACACATGTGTTCTAAAATAACTATATTAATACATGGCACGTCGAAGTGTGACACGAAAATAATAGAAAATGCACGGGCACATTATCATTTTCCTAGAAGTTTTAGAAGGAGAAGTGTACACAAGCAGAGCTTAGAATGAAGAGACGAGATGGCGAGATATTACTCCAACATGAAGACAGTATACAACCTACACGCCACGCTCATCAAACGCGGCCAACACGACAACCCTCTCTCCCTGCGAGCCTTCATTCTCCGCTGCGCCAACTCCTCATCATCCCCCGACACCGCCCGTTACGCCGCCTCCCTCCTCCTCCGTTTCCCCATCCCCGGCGACACTTTCCCCTACAATGCCATCATCCGCCACGTGTCACTCCACGCTCCCTCCCTCGCCCTCTCCCTCTTCTACCACATGCACCGAACCAACATCCCCTTCGATCACTTCACCTTCCCCCTCATCCTCAAACCCTCCAAACTAAACCCCCACAATATCCACTCCCTTGTTCTCAAACTCGGTTTCCACTCTTCCATCTACGTCCAAAATGCCCTCATAAACTCCTACGGAACCTCCGGCTCCCTCCATCTCTCCCTTAAACTGTTCAACGAAATCTCCCACCCAGACTTGGTCTCTTGGTCCTCTTTAATCTCCTCTTTCGCCAAACACGGCTTCCCCGATGAAGCCCTCACACTTTTCCAACAAATGCAGCTCCGTCAGACTGATATCCTACCGGACGGGGTCATCATGCTTAGTGTCCTATCCGCGGTTTCCAGCTTAGGTGCCTTGGAATTAGGTATCTGGGTTCACGCTTTTATTGCCAGAACTCGGCTTAACCTTACTGTTCCACTAGGTACTGCGCTTATTAACATGTATTCTCGATGCGGGGACATTGATCGTTCTGTTAAGGTGTTTGATGAAATGCCTCACAGGAATGTGGTAACATGGACTGCGCTGATTAACGGGCTTGCCGTTCATGGACGCGGTAGGGAGGCTTTAGAGGCCTTTTATGCTATGGTCGAGTCTGGTTTGAAGCCTGATTCTGTTGCGTTTATGGGTGCATTGGTGGCTTGTAGTCATGGTGGGTCTGTGAAGGAGGGGCGGCAGATTTTTGAGGGCATGTGGAGTAAGTATGGTGTTGAACCGGCGCTTGAGCATTATGGTTGTATGGTTGATCTTCTTGGCCGCGCAGGCAAGATGCTTGAAGCTTTTGAGTTTGTGGAGGGGATGCATGTTAAGCCAAATTCGATTATTTGGAGGACCTTGCTTGGGGCATGTGTGAATCACAATCATCTTGGGCTGGCTGAGAAGGCCAAGGAGAGGATCAAGGAGTTGGACCCTCATCATGATGGTGATTATGTGCTTTTGTCAAACGCTTATGGTGGAGTTGGTAACTGGGTTGGGAAGGAGGGGGTGAGGAATTCAATGAGGGAGAGTAGGATTGTTAAGGAGCCTGGCGTTAGTTTGGTTCACATTGATCAAGTTGTTCATGAGTTTTTGTCTGGAGATAATTCTCATCCGAAGTGGGAGGAAATTACAAGATTTCTAGGTTCAATTATTGACACAGTAAAACTTGGAGGTTACACCCCTATTACTTCTAATGTGCTGCATGACATTCAAGAGGAAGAGAAGGAGCATTGTCTGGGCTATCACAGTGAGAAATTAGCAGTGGCTTTTGTTCTTCTTTATCATAGGGATAGAAAGACCATTAGGGTCATTAAGAATCTTAGAATTTGTTATGACTGTCATAGTTTCATGAAGCACGTTTCAGGTTTCTTTGATAGAAATATTGTCATTAGGGATCGAAGTCGGTTCCACCATTTTAGCAAGGGATCATGCTCTTGCCGAGATTTTTGGTAAGTCATCCCTGTTCAAATGTCAAAAATTGTATACTAACATTCATTTATCTGAATCCGTAAGAATTAATGGTTTCAAGCTTTGCATGCAGTAGCTTCTACGGTTATATGTGATTCCATCAATTGCAAGGAATGCGCATCCTAATCACTCGAAATTAGTGTTCTGCATATAAATAAAGTCTAACCTTAGTTCTGTTTTGTTAGCAAAAGCTAGCCTACTTTTCGGAAACAATTAAAAAAAATGTTTATTAGAAAAGAAAAATATAGAGTAAATTAGATTAAGTTATGCATTTAGTCTTTTATTTTATCCACTTTAGTCTTATTTAAAAAATAATAATTTAACCTTTTATTTATTTTTAAATAATCAGTGTCATTTTTATGTTTAATTAACAATAATTAACAAAAATCCAAGTTACTGATTTTTATGATTTAAAACTGCCAATAATTATTTTAACTTTCAACAAAAACAATTTTTTGTGCTTTAAACAGTCAGGAATTGCTCTCTTTTGTATTCTCTATTCAAGCTTCTCTTTTTTTCTCCTTGCTCTCTTCGAATATATATGTTTCAAGAAATGGTCCTCTAATATATATTTTGTCAACGTTATTTGTGTAATTTTTTCATTTAGTCCATGACATATGTGAAATGTTAAATGTTGAAGGGACATTCTATAAGACGCATAAATGGTGTAATTCTTTTCACAAATTATCACAATGGATAAAAAAAATCCTAATTATGTTTTTGGATAATATGTATGTGAGGAGAACGACTTCAAAGAAAAAAAAAAAAAAAGTGGTGATTAAAGTGTACGACTAATCGTGGATATGAGGATCACTTTAATCAAGGTAAAAGTTGTGTGGTCCTCAAATGAGTTTGAGTGTAAAATGAATTAAATAGGTAAAATTTTTAAATTGAAGTCGTGCTCATGTATAATTTCCGGTTAATTTATTTTACATTGAAGTTGTGGTATGCATGCAAGATTTTTTTTTTTTTTTAAATTTAGAAATAATAAGAAGATTAATATATATTTAAATATTTATATAAAAATAATATATAAATTTGAAGATTGAGTTGTTGAATATAATTAAGAAAATTTGTAAAACAATAATTATTTTATCAATTTAAGAATTAATAAAATTGTTTTATTTTGTTTATATTATTAATAAAAATGGCACAAAAAAATCTAACAAATTATTTAATCAGAGTTATGTTATTTCAAAAAATTGCAATAAAAAATTGTTTGATAAATTGTATATTACACTAAATTGTCATTTCTAATTATTTAAGTAATGTATTATTAATATATATATATATATATATATATATGAATTTTTAATATTTGTTTGAGAAAAGACATGATAGTGCTAAATAAAGTCAAGAAAATGTTACAAAGAGAATAAAAAAATATTACAACATATGACATTCTATTGTTAAGTATGGATAATTTGCCTTATTTTGATTTTCATTTTTATAGTAAAAACATTTACTTGGCTTATTTGGAATTCGTCATCTATTTTGTTATGGTTATGAAATAGTGGTTGATCTTTTTAATTGTTTAGGATGCATGTCGGGGTTAGAATGAAATTCAATTTTATATAAGTAGACCAATAATCCTCATTTCAAATTAAATGATATTAGACTTCATAAGCCTTGTAAACATTGTGCAAATTGTATATTGGGTCAATGAATGCCATTAGTTGTAAATGACATGCTGAACAAAGATAACATGAGCATAAGGAAGTTAGAAAGCTTGAAACTCCCACAATCAAACCACCAATCATTTAATTTGATTGTGTATGACTAAGTTGGTGTCCAAGTTAGGGAGTGGCTAGTTCATGGACATCAAACTTTGAATTTTCTCTACTATACCTTTGGACATGACACATGGTAGATTATTGTTGATTTCTTAAGGGTAATGCAATAATGTCTTTAGGATATTGATGACAAGCTTGTAACATGCAATTTGTCATGGTCTGATAGACCAAGATTTTGTTCTTTTAAAAATGGTCTTAACAAAAGCACAAATAGGTAAGGATCATGCACCCTTAAGAATAGAGTTCATGCATTGTGTTAAATTTGTTGTCATGTGGTCATACATCCTGCCTTCATCATATGCCTGAGTCCACTTTTCGGAGATATTTGATATATCAAGGAAAAAACTTGGCGGAATTATAATCTTAGATTCAAAAATTTTGCTGAGAAATGCAATAAATAAAATTATTTAATGTTTCTATCATTTTGTAATATTGATTAATGGAAGTTAAGGAAATTAGATATCCATGTTTATCAATTGTCTCTTAAAGTATGCATTCTTAAACTTTTTATTCAAATTAGATGCAATGTGACTATGCAATCCATGTTTTTTTGTACGAGACAAAATAAAAATGACGATTTTTAATTTCTACAATTAGACTCTTGATTGGGATGGATTGATTTTCCTTCACATAATTGATCACAATAGAAAAAATTTGGGTTGTGTCAAAATTGATATGATCATCAAAAAGAGTGGTAAGTTCTTTTACCCTTTTTTATATCATTACCTTGATTTCTACCACAAGTTATCCTACTTCCAAGTTGTATTCTTTTACATGTTTGAAAATTCAATGTTTGTTAATAATAAAAAAATGCGAAAGATGGGGTAAAGTAATTAAGAATATGGTTGAATTGATGATGACCTAATTTGAGAAATATTAGGTTGAATACAATGTTATGCTTGCATTTGATGCAATTTTAGATGGAAGGATTTAGGTTTTTGCTATGAAACGGTTGATCCACTTATTTAGAAGTTAAAATTGGAAAATAAAGGAAAAACTATACAAGATTTTGCTCCATATCCTAGCAAGGTTTTACTACACCCTAAAATGTTTAAAAGTGTAAGCATGTATAATTTTCATCTCGATTTGCTTCTAGACCAAGAATTTCTATGTAAGTTACTTACTTTAATCAACCTTGATTTATTTAGTTTTTGTTGCACTTGTTTATTACATATGTTACTAAATTATACCAAAATGGTAGTTAAAATGAGCAAGCTTCAAGTCGTTAATAAAATTGAAAAAATTCAACTAAATGTGTATTTAGAGGAACCAATTTTAAATTTTGACTTTTTAGAGAAAATGAATGTGTTAGAATGGTGGAAAGAATAACAATCAACAGTTTTTAGATCTTGCTTAATGACTAGATATTTTGTTGAGCACCCATATTACTAAAGCTATATCTTAATTTGTATTTAACATTCGTTATCAAATCCTTAATAATTATAGGAACCACCTTTCGTGTGGGAATGTTGAAGCAATTGTTTATATTTCTAGTTCAAAGCATGAATTTTTTTTTTTGAGTAATTCAATTAACTATTTTTAAATTCATTAAATTGTCATTACTTAGATAAGAAAGATTATAGTGAGAAAACATAGAGGAATGAGGTTCTTCCAAGGTGTATCCAATGTTATTGAAGAAAATTAACAATTCTTTTGAAGTTAGTACAAGATGATGATTAATTACTATTATTTTGTTCACCAATCCATATTATCATGTTTTTTTTTCTTTTCCTTATTCATGGAAGATTTAACTTTGATATGATTTTTAATCTATATGTTAATGTCATATTTATTTAGGTCATTTGAATTTTATTGTTGTTCTTACCCGACTTGAGTATGAGCCATCTCCCGTGTCTGTATCGGCCTCCTAGTTGCTTCCTGTATCTAGACTGAAGGGAGACTTACTTACAGAAGACTCTCCGACGCTCAAGTCAATAAGAATATTTTAGGTGTATATAAAGAAAATAGAATAGTAAAGTAAGAATGAGGAAAAAGATATCACTTCCTGTAGACCTGAATCGTATTTATAGGGCTTTGACATTAAAGACCGGATATTTGCCTGATAATGACAGGATATCTCGTCATAATGATTTTGAGGAATCTAGGATCACAAATTATCATATTCGGATCAAGCAGTATCAATTAGGATATATGTTACTTAATTCTGATTGACAGTGGGTTGGGCCTGATATGAAACGGCCGAACCTGGACTTGATTCGGGGTAGGTACACAAGCCCCCTGAGTTTGTGATGCTATCAAATGGACTACCCACAAAAACCGACTTGATGATAGGTGTCGAGGTGGTTTTGCCTTTACCTCATTGCTGGGTGTGAGTCGGAAACTTACTCCTTGCGCGCCAAGTTTTAAGTTGTCGCGACCTACATTAAATGGAAAAGAGTTGACGGGACCTGACGTGACTGGAGAGTCGTTTCCGCTCCCTCGCTATGATCGCGCCACGTGGCTCTGCGTGACGTGGCTTGATCGCGTCCGTTCGCTCTCGGGTGCATTGTATTAAATGAAACAGAGGCTTTCCCTCTTTGTCTTCTGTCGACTCTTTTCAGCTAACTCGGGCAATTGCTTCTTCTTCTCTGTGCGTGTGTACTTATTCCCTCTCTTCACCAAACTACTCTTTCACTAGGTACGCTCATGGCTTCTTCTACCTCTTTTTCTGCTTCTTCTGATAGTCGTAGGCCAATGTTGGATAGGAAGGTTGCTCCCATGGGGAAGCGAGCTCCTCCGAACGCACTCCCTCGGCTTTCAACGAGTCCACGTCTTCTGCGACGGTTCCTAGACCAGACGTTGGTGCGTCGCACGCCGTTCCTTCCCCTAGGAAGAGGAAAAACCCCAAACCACACGTGGGAAACCCTAGACCCTCCACTGTATCGAAGAGAGCTAAGGGTCCCTCGATAGCTGATCCTAAGTATTCTTGGGTGCACGGTGATGTAGATAAGCATGTTTCTGTTTTCAATACTAGGGATAGGTTAGACCAGTTTGTATCTGTTATCCCAGTTTGTGAGGATTTAGTTCTGGATTATGCGGTGGCGAAACCTTGTCGGGCTCGGGAGCGGGTGTATATGAAACCGAGAGTCGACAGTTATGACTTTTCCTATGTATATGAGTTTATGTTTAGGGAATACTCCATGACTTTCCCTTTGACCGATTTTGAGGCTGGAATGTTGAGTCTGATGAATATATCCCCGAGTCAATTGTGAAAACGTTTTAGGCTGAGTTCAAGAGGGGGGGTGAATTGAACTTTGAAAGATTTTAACCAATTTAGACCTTTGAAAATAGTTTTCGCAATCTGAGAAACTTTAATGCATCTTGGTGCTAAAGATATAGGGTGCAGTAAAGAAATAAACTGATTCAAAGCACGAATGAATCAATTTGTTATACTGACAGATACAAGTACACAGCAAATTCTCAATCACACAAAATTTAAAACTCCTACACAACACTACACTGATTTCAATCAATATTAATAAATCTGATAAATTTTCTTACCACCAGTAATTGATGCAGAACTGAAAATTATTCAGAATTCAGATTCAATTATTCAGTTTCACCAAGAACACACAACAATGATACCAATTCTGCAGTATTACAGTAATTCAGTCAAAGTCAATTATCAGTTCATTTCAATGTCAGCACAGGATCAAATACACAATTCTTACAGTAAAAATATCAAGAATCACACTGCAGTAATGAACTCTTAAGTATGCAGCAACTCAGATTCCCAATATTACAAGACAACCTTCAGATCAGATTTGTTCAAAATTAAAACTGATATGTGATATTGCAGATTATTAAATTTTCCAGCAATGCAATCAATTTCCAGTTAATGCAGTATGTAATACAATGTTTGAAACAAAACAGTCTGTTAATCAAGATTTCATAAACTGCTACAGTAGAATAATCAGAATCAACACACAATTCAAGTTA
>Ga0099824_1000156_pt1 | contig 61498 bp, 27 predicted proteins | sample SiratrowhiteBW_FD_76837 | JGI IMG/M metagenome (GOLD analysis project Ga0099824, IMG submission 76837) | Root nodule microbial communities of legume samples collected from California, USA - Siratro white BW | ecosystem: Host-associated > Plants > Roots > Nodule | place: USA: California... | reverse complement strand
TGGAGTATTTTTATGATGCAAAATTGTTTATTAAATTATCATAATTAATAATACATTTTTTTTAATTGACAATAAAGTTAATCTGTTTAATCTTTATTATTATTTATCCTAAATAATATTTTAATAATAACACCCCCAATCTTTTTTTTTAATTTTTTTTTTTTTCTCTTTTATTTTTTTTTTTTTTTTTTTTTTATAAGAATTAAAACATCATTTTTTAATTTTTATGTTTATTTTTTTCTAATATATATATATATATATATTTGAATTTAAACAAAGTTATCCCTCAATCTAAAAGAATAATTAAGATTGAATTAAGTTTATACAATATTTTTGTTAGATCTAACTTAATCTATTTTTTTAGTTTGATTAAATTGCCTTACAAGTTCTAAAAATATTTTTAATTAAATTTGGAATTCTTTTAAGAATAATTTATATAATTGTTGAATTTTAAATTAATTAAAAGTTAAAAACTATAAATTAAATATAAAACTAAAACAAATAATAAATAACTAAGTTATTAAATAATAAAGAAATTTATAATATTTTCAGTTAATTTTGATTTAATATTATATTAAATATATTATTATTATTATTATTATTATTATTATTATTATTATATCGTGATCTAACCTGTAAAAATGTTGGTCAATTGGAATTGAATTAAACTTAATCCAATTACAGAAGAAAAATCAATCTTATATATTCAGATTAAATTTGATTGTCTGATTATATAACTAATGAATATCTCATTAAAATAAATACTATATTTTGAAAAAGAAATAACTAATCCATTCTATAAAATTTATTTCAATAACCAAATTATTTTTATAAAGTGGATTGGTTTATATTTTAATTCGAATTTTATACATTATTCACATTTAAACTTTTTCATTTTAATTTTATATTATTTTTCTTTAACTTAAACATAAATCTTACCTAGAATACCAGACACACATTATATGAATCACGTTATCATTCAACTCAACCAAAAATTTAATTGGATTCTTTGGAAAAGCTTAATATTTGAGTACACTTGCATATTGTTTGTAAGAACGATAATGCTAGCATTTCTCAATTTTAATCCATGATTTAAGTGACTTTTAGTCCTAGATTGAAAAATAATATTATAAAAGGATTCTAATATTACTGGCCGACAAAATCTATTATAATAACATTCAAAATTTGTCAACAAATACATATTTTTAATGAAAAATTAACGATCAAAATTTCGTATACAAGACACTTGTTAGTAAATTTTACTAATGGACCTTATGACATCAGTCAATAATTATGTATTTTTTTAAACGACAAGAAATAAATTTAATTAATTAATTAATTAAATTAAAAAATATATTTAGGAATATCCCAATCCTTATATATTATCAATGATTACATATTAGTTCATAGTTATTAAAGAATGTAATATATTCATACATGTCATTTAGTAATAACGCACTAATTATTGACAAATTTATCTATTGGTAATTATTGATGGATAATTATTAACTAACTTATCCATAGAAAAAGAATATTAATTTTCTCTTAAGATTTATCAGAAATTTGGTAATTTTCGTCCAAGTAAATTGGTGGTTGGTTGTTCTGTGTACCTACATAAATCAAAACAAATCAATCACCATAATAGAAATTATCACATGCATTTTGAAATTATCAGATGCTATAATGAACCTATATCAAATTACTACAGACTCTCCTATACAAATGAACCATTATATCAAATGTAAATAAAATATAATAAACCTATATCAAACTACTACAAACTCTCTTATACAAATGAACCATTATATCAAATGTAAATAAAATATATATTAATCATTAATCATCAACCCAAGAGAACAAATACGCATTAACCATTAAACTTTTCAAATGTAGAAAATACATTAGTTTAGATATAACCTAAAACTAAGTTTTAAACTAAAAACATGAGATTGACACTAAATTTTGGAAATGAACTCATGATCCTGGGTTAGTATTTCCAACCACAAAAACTCACTAAACCAGTTCAATTACACTTTTAAATGTGCTTTATTGAATCTAATCCTTTAGAAGTTTATAGTAATAAATCTATTTTTGAGATGTATTAAAAATTATTTTAAGGGATTGAATAATCATTGTAAACAAAAGTTCCAAACCCACTTGAAAACCATGGGTTCTATTGATTTTTCAAGATAGCTTCTTAGAATTGAACTAGAACATTTACTTAATAACAATTCTTTCTAGATATTAATTTCAACAGCTTTTGATCGATCTTTGGTCTTTGACGTTTGAAATAAAGGAGAAGTATCTGAAGAAGATACGTACTTGTTAAAGTCAGTTCTCATATATCATAGATTTAATCTCTTAGATTATATCATTCTACTCAGTATGAGAAACTAATTTATGAAACTATGGTGATTGAAGAATATAGTAATTTTTTTGTAATTTCTCTAACTATATATACAAGTATATTATGTTCTTAACTAACTAGATGTTTTTATTTAATGCTTGACAGTTGAAGAATCATTAATTAATGTTATTGGAAAATGCTTTCTTTTTCTAAAATAAATTCAATTAATCAAAAACTGTTACTGAAACATAGTGTTGTTTTGGGTGTCCTAATTATGATTTTAATGTCAAAGTCAAATGATTTTAATCAATGACTTTAATTTATTAATTGTGATTTGATCTTTAAATAATTAAAATTGAGATATTAATTTAGTCTATCCTTATTGAACAAAAGAATTGTAATATACTACATATGAATAAGAGATCCATATTGATTTTTTAAGTCTCATGTGAATACTCTCGTAATTGAAAATTTCAATCATTGTATTTTGCCACATTCTCGTTTTATTTTTAGTCCAATAAACAAAGGAAATTATATGTTTTGTAATACATGAACATACAATCATACTTTTTTTTAACTATACTACAGCTGACTTGCATAATTCATCAAATAACTACTTCACTACTACATTTGATTAAGTTTTAGCGAAAATAAACATAATTATTCATCTATACGCATTCTTGATTACACTTCAAATCTCATGAATAAAACACCAACATCACATGAGAAATTCAAAAGGGTTTTCTTCAAAACTAATAAAGGCAACGAAATTGTAATTTAATTTTTTCCTGACCCCATTTGTGAGCAGAAGAATTACAACCAACAAATCAGCATGCATCCTTTTCATATCCCTCCCCTTTTACCTGTATAACCATACACAAAAATATCTTTTAACAAAAGTTCCATTACTTTCAAACAACATTATTTTGTCCAACCAACTAGGTTAATATTGACAGCTAGGACACCTTCACTGCCAAAGTAGTCCAAAAAAATTAAATAATTTTTTTCCAACAAGCAGACAAAAAATCCAAGCAATGAACTAAGTCAGCTGAATTAAAAAGCAAGCGACACTCATCCAAATAAAAAAAAAAAAAAATCGAAAAAACAACCAATACCTTGGCCTGAGACTGAAAAACAGGTTGTTCCACTTAAACCCATATACAGAAACATGGAAAGAAACGTAATTCCCCCACCACCAGCCGCAACAACTTCAACCAGAATCTTCATATCAAGAGTAGTAGTAAAATACTCTGAAACCAACAGAGAAAAACACTAAGTAACAAGTTAACAACTAACACAAAACACACCAAACACATACACAACAATGCAACGTAATCATACACATAACAACATCAACGTTCTTTACGTTAAGATATGTCATTGTTGAAGATGGCGTATTAAGGATTAGGGTGATCAGCGTTTGCAACCAAACACTTGTAGTTGTTCTTCTGACCTTTCACTTGAACCGTGGAGGTAGGGAGGGAGGGTTGTTTGGCAACAGAGAGAGAGAGAAAGAGTGAGTTGGGTTTAGGGTTTGGTGTGGGTATAGGGTGTGGTGTGCAAGATTGTTTGTGTGTAGTTTGGGTTTGGGAAAGTTTATAAGCTAAAGAGTGTTGTGTGGTAGCTGTGTGTAAGATGAAAGAACAATAATTCTTTCACAACATAACCATGCACAATACAAATTATATCAAAATTAATTTCCAATATTAATCTTTTTTTTTTGTTGTTAAACAAACAATCTATTTTTATTCTCATTTATATAATTCAATTCAATTATTTAATTCTCATAATTGTTTGTGATAACTAATCTTGAAAAATATTATTATTATTATTATTGTTGTTGTTTTTGAAAAGGATTAAATTATATCTAATTGGTTAAAATAATTGTAAAAAGATTTATATAAGTTTTTTAAATAAAAGAGTGCTTCGTTATTGTTATTGATATTTTTTTTATTTATTATTGTATTAATGAAAGTAAATTTTTTCAGTAAAAATTTAATGTTAATTTGAAAAAAAAAATAAACTTTTCATATTCGTATATGAAAATGTTTTCGTATAAAATTTAGCCAAAAATCATTTAGAGAAGTTAGGTTTACTAAATGCATATATTTTTCTTAACACATGAATCTCTATATTAACAAAATAAATAGAAGTTTCCTATCTATTATTCTTGTTTATAAAATAGTAGTAAAAATCAATTCAAATTATATAATATTAGAAAACAATCATTCTTATTTTTACTCAATTAATAATAAAAATTATATTTATTAATTAATTATATTTTAATTTTTATTACATAAGACAATTAAATTAATATTTTTATCATTATTTTAATTTATTATATAAAATTATTTATGTATGTTTTATAGGTGTATAAAATTAATATTATTTTATATGATAATAATTCATTAAAAAAAATTAGTTCAATATTTTATATTTATAATTTAATTTTTTATGTATAACGATGCTAAATATGCTTTTAGTATGAATTTTGTTGTTTTAGATGATAATATTGACAGATTTATTTCTTGAACTCTAAGTATATTTTATCTATAAATTGAAAAGTTACCCACGAAAATAATCAGGTACCACCAACGTTGGAAAACCCCTTTTACAAGGTGGATAATAGAAAGATTGGATTAAGGAATAGATTTTTGATGTTGGTGTTGCATATGGGCATTAGCAAAAGGTAAAAGTGGAAGAGTAGAGGACAAAGAACTAAAAGACATAATAACTTTTGAAAACGTTGAGGTGAGGGTAATTTTCCATTGGACTCTCCAAAGCACTTCAATCATTTTGCATTAAAAATGTGAATTTATGGCTTCAGTTTATTCCATCACTACAACAAAAGGGGAAAAAGACACGATGATAATGGATCACTAACATAGGTAGTCACCTTTAAACGACAGAGACTATGGGTGATGAAACAATGCATGAAAGACATCCTATGGACTTATTCATGAAAAAGAACAAATCCAAACAGATGAGTTAAACATGAGAGTTTTCATATTGAAAAAAATTAAGTGAACAGTCACAAAATACAATAAAGGCATCAAAATCTTACCTTATAAACACGTTTACACTTTGCATGGGTCAACCAGTCTATAAATAAAAACTTTTGGATACATATTTTAGGTGTGAAAGACATATATGTATCCATAACACCTCCTTCTATGCCTAATAAAAAATTGTAATTATTGAGTATTTATTTTTCAATACTTTGACTTTACTTTTCTATCGTTTCTGTTACAAATATTTTGTCTCTTGTTCTAAAGATTATTTTCATTTTCAGACTTATCAGAACTTAAATTTGTATTTTTTATTTCATTAAAAAAAATCAATTTATTAATAGATTTGTATTCATAGGTAAATTCAATATTACTTACGAATTATTATCCACAAATTTATATTTGTACTTAAATTCAGCATTATTTATGGATTATTATTCTGTATTCGTAGCTAAATTCAACATTACACGGATCTATATCCGTAAGTAAATTCAATATTATCTATGGATTATTACTCTGTATCAGTAGATAAATTCAACATTACATACAGATTATTATCCACTAATTTGTATCCGTGGATAAATTCAACATAACATATAATAATATTACCTAGAAAACTATTTTTTTAATAATATGACTTATATTTAAATTAATAATATTAATATTATTCTTATTATTATTATTATGTACATTAATATTATTAATATTATTATTAGTTTTATTAATATTATGACAATATTATTCATATTTTAATATGTTATTAAAATTATTATTATTATCTTCAAATATTATTATTTTTAAGATTTTTTGTTAATATTATCATTAAAAATATTAATATTTTTTATTTTTGTTATTAATATTAATATTGTTATTCCATATTATTATTATTAGTAATAATATAATAAATATTAACCATATTATAATTAATAATATTAACATTATTATAATTAATATTTTAATATTATCCATAAACATATATTCGTAAGTATTACTTACGGATATAAGTCCTTAGATATTACTTACGGATTTAAGTTTATCGGTATTATCCAGTAAATTTGATACTAAATAACATGAGATTATCTTATTTTGACCGCTTTTTTTTTTAAAGATAATCATAGTAAAATAGGTAATGAAGGACGAAAAACAGGAAAGGATAATATTATAAAAATTCTTTATTTTTCGAAAGTAGGGAGTGAAAAGCATTGATAAAAAAAAAAGAAAAAACTATTGGAAACAAAGATAGTGTTTGCTTTTTTCCAAAAAGAGAAAAAAAATAATGAAGGTGATATAAGATAGGATTTTGTGTATTGAAACAATGGATGGACATTCTATGAAAGTATTGGAGAAATTTGGCCAAGCTAAAAGGAATATTCTATTGGAAACTCTATTGGAAAGCTTAATGAGAACAAAGGAAATCAAAGTAGGAAACCTTAATTAGGGAGTTCCAATAATTAGAGAAAGTCAAGAGAGCAGTTACAAAATACAATAAAATCGTGGACAATTAGAAATCAAAATCTATCTTTAAAAACATGTTTTCATTATGCATATATAATATCCGCCAAACATGGTTTAGAATAGTAATATGTTTGATATACATTAGAAATTAGTAACTATTAACAAATTTATAGATAAAAACTAAATTTTATATACTCCGTAACACCTTTTTATATGGCTAATAAAAGTACAATTAGTGCATGCATGTGTTCTCATCACTTTAACTTTACTCTTTCTATTCTTTCTTTTAGTAATAATTTATTAACTATTCTTAAAGATTATTTCCTCTCAATATTAGTAGAATCTATATTTGCAACTTCGTTAGAATAATTTTATTGTCTCCAAAGTATTTTCTGCAAACGTTTGACAAATCTTCATTTTAGTTAGTCATTCTCTTTTATTTTACAAAGCTGAATCAATATTCCTAAATGATATACAGTTGAAAATCTATAAAAAAGAAGACGTTTAATTTCAGTATATTTTTTATTCAAGATACATCAATAAAGTTTAATCTTTTAATAATATATTAAAAAGCGAAATTAATTATTTTACAGTACCTGATATATTCTTGTTTAGCCTAAGTTATTTTTTGTTAAATCGAAAACTCAAACCAAATATCACCCAAAGCACTGGGTTGGAGTTCTTCCTTCTCATTTGCACAAATCTATCTGTATAGGTTGAAATACTCTCTATATATAGAAAACTAGACAAGACAGGGAAGAAGAAGTTCAAATATATACCTTCAAAATAATAATTCACAACAATCACTAGTGGAGATCCAAAGCATAAGCATGTACAAATTCAAAAACATGAACTAAAGCATGACAGACACACACTTAGGTAACAGACGCAACAACGATTGAATATCATTTGTAACAGGACTAAGTTGGCGTTATTTTTTAGGATAGAACCAACTATCCACAATTCTTATTGTATTTAAGCCTCAATTGCCTAACTTCTAACCTGCTGTGCCATTGCTAAAACCTGCGCACAGACTACATAACTCTATGGCTTACCCTAAGCACAGAAATTTAGCTACACAATGTACAGTTTCATTACAATCAAATGATATCACTTAAAATAAAAAACAAGTGACAATATTTGTTATTTAAATATGCCTTCCTCTCCACACCATGGCAAACCTTTAAGAACATCTCTCAAAGCATAATAATGGCTATCACATCTGTGGTCTGTGATAAAGTTTCCCGAAAAGACTATCTTCTGGAAATGTTCACCGGGTTCCCTCTTGTAAAGGGTAAAAAAATCCTTTCCGACGTTATTTTTGGATCCCAAGTTCCTTTTAATATAGTAAACAGTCCCTGGTATAAATAACTCCTCGATTACTGGAGGTTTAGTTCCCGCTTCTTTCGTGACAACTGAATTCTCCTTTGCAGCTTTAGAGGGCATAGGAGTTTCTGTAGTAACTGTTTACACACACCAAAACATCTGATTATAAACATGTCACAAATTAAATGCATTTTAAAGAACACAAATAAGCATTAAACATCAACAAGCGAACATTTAGGTAACAATTCCTTCATTTTTTTATGCGTATATATAATACAATGTCTATGTTACCAAATAATTGTTCTGCGTTTTACTTTGGGTTCAAAGAAGCCAAAAGGATGTCTAAGTAAGCATTCAAAAATTTCTTTCACTTCTTAAATACTCTGTATGCAACATAAATTTAGCCTGGGCACAAGAAAGAAGTCTGATTCACTCTTGAACATAATTAATGCCAACTCCTCACCAGTGGGAAGGGGTTGAAATGAAATGCTGCCCCTATACAAGGCTTAAAAGGCGTAAGAAAAGTACTTCCCAACAAGACATGGGTGTCACTGTACAAGAGGAATCTAGGTTCATTCTTCCAGAGACAATTAAGATTTAAACCAGTAAAGCAAAAAGGCTTACCAGCTAAACTTTTGTTTGTCCTGAAATTTGCATAATCAGCAAGTTTTAGAGCTACATCTTGTACTGAAGACACAACCTGCTTTGCATTTGTAACCAAATCCGTGACGCCTTTCCAGTCTTCTTTCTCAATTACACTCATCCTGAAGAAAAAATAATATCCTTGATCAAACCTATTTGTTGTTTAACTACCATATACCTATTAAGCTTTGGAAGCTATTGATTTTCTGTTAGAATAATCAGTCACCATATACACATGTTCACCCTCACATCTCACTTAGATATTATCCATTTCCAAAACAACGAGTTTCCCATCTTTTAATAAAAGAATACGCATACAACAAAAAAAAAAAAGAAACTATTGCAGAGCTGCAGTTGGCTGCTTTCAGCATTCCCTGTCAATGGACAAGAGAAGGGGAAGAGCTGCTTACTTCAAGATTATAAATTAAATGCCACTCACCAATCGGTTTGACCAATTTCATTTCTGAACCTTGTCAGGGAAGCTACACTCAATCGAGGTATAATATCATCCTGTACATTTCCAAAAACAATGTCATAAGGAAATACAACAGATAAATACAGTCAAAACTTGGGGAAAGAATATTACTCATCTCAGGAAAACCACAGATTTAATTACTTTCTTCCGGAGCACATATTGTTAAACACACATTGACAAAGGTTATCAGATACCTGCATCACAACTGTCGATACATAGCCAGAGCAGTTTTCAGCAAGTTCTTTGGAGACACATGGTGAAGTTCCATAGCCAACAGCAGATACAATGTCAGGGCTAAAACCCAGCTCCTTTGGTGATTTTCTATGGATCATTATTGCCAATAAAGAAGCTATAGCCCCTCCCAGAGAATGACCCACAAGTCTTAACTTAAATCCCTATTAAAGAGTTGGCCACATCTCATACCATGAATGAGAAAAACACAAACAAAGAAACGAAGAACAAAATAGATGAAGTAAGATCATCCCAACCTCATGTTTCTCCAAGCATTTTCTTATGATTTCAATCTCATGATGGAGAAACCAACGTGCAGATTCAGCAATTCCAAAGTGGGTTGAATAGCCTTCAAAGGTGACTTCACCATCAATTGAGGAAAGTATATCAGTGATAAGGTCATAAAAAGTATGTGTTCCCCTTATGCCTAAAATTACAAGCTTTTTACGCGTATCAATTCCAATATAATATCCGGGCCTCATTACACTGGAGTACTTAACAAATTTTTTGACATTACTTTCTCTTAGCATGCTGTTCCGTGAAAGAGTAGCAGGGCTATCCTTATAAGCACCTTTAGCCAACTCAATATGATATATGAGATCTTGAACCTGAAATTCAGTAAGATACATTTATAATACTGGAACATAATAGCTTGTAATGATATGCTAACATTAATAGTGAAAGATCACAATATCATATGAACATATAAATATATGCCTTCTTCCACTAAAATGCAGTTTCAGAAGTTACAATTGATTCTGACAATATCTGAATGCCTTTGATATCTTCAAATGGATGAGTAGAAGCTTGACGAAGATAGATCAGATACAAGCCAATTGTAAGCTCACTCAAGCTCCAATCCTGGATTCCAAGCTTGCTCCTTTTGATGCAGGCGATTATTTCTGTAAGGGATCGATTGCTTGGTGGGGGTTTCTTTCCAATTTCATATCCTGCATAACACGGAAAACTAAGTCAGTCTTGTTTTATTGTAAAGCAAATTGAGACATCATATGATCAAGTAGTGTTTATGAAGCACAGGAAAAGCATATGCTAATGATATAAATAAATTGTCATATAGTATTAATGAGTCATGGGGGCAAGCCTTAGAAAAACGGTAATATTGTTTTCTTGTGATCTGGAGGTCATAAATTCAAATCTTAGAAGCAGTCTCTCCACTTGCAAGGGTAAGGCCGTGTACATCTACCTCCCTAGACCCCACCAAGAGAAGCCTTCAAGCCTCATGCACTGTGTCACCCTTCTATAATGTAACTGAGTCATATATACATGACACAACTTATTTATAAGAGATTATTTTAAAGGTAGGTACTCGCAATTTTATAGTCATACTAACTGTCTAAATTCGCCAGATGAAAAATGTTATGACAATATGACTTAACACTTAACAGACCTGTTGGCAGAGCCCACCTACAAAATTGCAGAGCCGGTTCAAGTGTCTTTGAGAGCCAAGCCAGCTCTAGCTTCCACTTACTATCCGACGAATCTTCATCATCAGAACTGTATTTGCTAATCCCATAATTTCCATCCGCCTTCTTAACTGTAGATTTGGAAGAAATCTGTTTTGTTTCTTGCTCTTCTTTTAGCTTATCTTCTATCTTGTCTGCTCTTGACCTTTGCAGTTGAAGCCGGATAAAAACACTATGCATATTGTTCCAACGTGGTTTTTCACGGTTGAAAAAACTTTTTGTAGAATCTGCACATTCAATTGAATGTAATATGTATATAGAGCTATAAGAATATTGGATACAATTTTCTAGCATGAAAATTGTATTAAAAAAAAAAAAAGAAACTTAAATACTAGGCAATACAAACTTGGGATAAGCCCTCACCCATGTATAATTCTTTTAAAAATATGAATAAATAAAGCAGGTGTTCCTATGATGCCCAATGATCATTAGCAAAAAGCGGCAAACTGTGTTAAGTGAATTGTAGGTTCAAGTATTTGTACCAGACATGTGAGTGTCAACAAAACAATAGCTTTAAAATTTAAGATAAAGGTACATAAACCATATTAAGTGATATTCAAAATATGTAAAATATACTAAACATCTTATAATTATTCCTAATTCACAAATTAAAATCAATAAATTATTGTACTGTGATTTAAGTCTTTAGCAGGATGAGTGTATTCAACAATCTTTACATATCACACTAATCTCCTTAATTATCTGATCTCAGCACCCCTTAGACATTTTGCTAGTCCTCTTAATAAACATTCCACTGTGTACTTTATAGAGAAGTTTTCGTCGTAACCATTGAAAACCAAAGGTCACCGTAATTTATTCTGTCATACAACAAGATAGAAGTTAGGAAATGTGGACATGCATGAATAATAAGTGACGGTCTCGATCCCTAAAAAGAATCTCCATCCCAATTTGTAATCCAGAATCTAAAACCAATGACGTTCCCTATTAGCAGCTTCTTTTCTACCAAATGACGATTCATGATTTTAATTTCCACAAATTGTGGGCACACTAAAAACGTTGTTACTGAGATTGCAGTGTACCAAATGCCGCATTAGAAGGAGAACAAAAGAAAGAGAACTTACAGATATTACGGAGCCATTGCTTCACGTATTGGGTATTCATTTGGAAGAGGAATCGCGAATTTGATAGAACAGAGAAAGAAAAAAGAGAAACAGAGAGAATAAGCTCTCAGACACAAAAAGGGAGGAACTGCAATGCGGCGTCGTATAAGCACGGCACCGCTTCAGGAATACTCTACACAGATCTCACACAAAGAATCAATAAGTCTTCTTAAGCCCATTCAATTTATTATGATTTGAAATTTCTCAGAATTAGAAATTACATTAATTAAACAAATAATATTACGTAGTTTTCTATATTTTTAATGTGACGAATTATTTAATTTTGGGTCAAGAACATTTTGTCCTTAATTTTTTTTCTTCCAAAACAATCTATCCCATCTTTAGGTCTTTTAATTTTGAAAATAGTTCACTTTTTTTAGCTCAAAACCAGTACTTTAAAGTCTAAACATATAGTAGTTTAAATAAATTAAAAATGGAACTTGTGTTTAAAAATTTTAAATGAAAAATTGAAAAAAAATAACGAAAAATATATTTTACCGGTAGCTTCTAATTTCAGTGTATATATGTCATATTATAGTTTATACACATAATCAAACATTAGGTTTTTACATAAAAAAGATAAATGATATTTTGAATTAAAGTTATTGTTTCATCGTCTACGCATGCAGGTAAATCTATTAAAGGGAAAACAAGTTAAAATAAAACAGAATGAAAATAATGAGACAGATTATTTTTTACGTTTTTATAGGGGTATTTGATTTTGAGAGAAAAATAAGTTAAAAAAACAAATAAAAAATATTTAATTATTATGTGGTTTAAGAATATATGAAAAAAATAAAGTTGAAAAATAAATAAGAAATGACCAAGTATGTCACGCATTTTTCTTAATTTTTTTTTTTCAATGAAACCATCCAAATTAATTTTCTTCCTCTTATTTCCTCTTTCCTTTTTATGAAACATACTCTTAAAAAAGATAAGTAGATTATTGAGTATTTTTCATAAAATACTATTACATGAGAGTACATATTGTACTTGTGAATACAAGATTTGTTGAAATAAATTTAAAAAGAGTGTTACAAATAGTAAGCCACTTTTATAAGTTTAAATAATTTCTATAAAAGCAGTCGTAAAAATAAGCTCCATAAATCTTCTTTAAAAAGTACTATTTTTATTTGGATAAAGGTAAATTTGAGACTTTTATTTGTTTGAAAAGAAAAACATGAAGGAAATGTACGAAATTAATTAAATCGATTTTATATTATTTAGTTATAATGATTAGTAATTGACTAAATGATGTCATTTAAAAAAGTCACTTTCTTCCATTTTTTTATTCGTGTGAAGAGAGATATAAATCTTTTTAATCCAATAATTCAATCTTTCTTTTTTTTTTCTCTTTCATATTTTATTTCTTTGACTAAATAAATGAAAATCACTTTTCTTCACATTATTCTCTCACTTGTTTTTTTTTCTTGATTGATATTGAAACAAACTATATGTTTATTATTTTTCCCTATTTTGAAAAGACAAATTTAAAATATTTCTTAAATATTCAAATTTAATCCTCTAAGGTTACATGAATATCACCATATTTTTTTTATTTTGTTTCAGTGGCAAAATTAAAATATTATAAAAAATTATAGATTCACATTGCGTATTAAGTTTTCTCCATAAGTTTGCTTTTGATTAGTTATTGTGTTGATTATTTGACTTTGTCTAATTATATTTATTTTGTATTTCTATTTTTGATGTAATTTATTTTTGCTTTGTCTTTACATAAGTTTTTATTTTGGATAGTTAAAATTTATCTTTAACTATATATGATATGATGACTTTGACAATATTTGTTCTTTAAAATGAGTTTTCATCTCATATTACTAGTGAATTTTGATTTTAAGGCTCATAATTTATTTTATGTTTAACATCATCATGACTGAGTCATTCCTAAAACTATATTTTGTAGTATTGATAATATATATATATATGATAACAAAAATAAGAGTTACGGTTTACGGTTTGTTAAATTAGTATTGAAGTGATATTGGATGTGTTTGAAAAAAAAATTATAATAAATTATAAAAAGTAAACAAAACTAAATCAGATTTTTTGTAAGTTAAAATTGACTTATACATTAAATTATTTGTATATTATTTACCCTAGAATTTATTTAATTTTTTATTTTTTAATTTACGTGTAAGTTAATTTCAATTTTTAGAAAAAACTCGTTTTATGTACTTCTATTTTTCTTCTAAAGATTTGTAGGGTGTTTGTACAAATATTTAAAGGGTGTGGGACTCATCTTGAAACAATGTCTTCATCCACTCATGTGTACCTATGTATATTTTTTTGGATTTACATTTATTTTATCTTTTGTGTTTCTAAATGTGAAAAAAAAAATAAAAAATAAGTCTATTGGCAAAGTATTACTCTCTTCACTGTGGTTGGTGTGGTGTTGGTAGCAAATAGAAGGTTCCAAGTTAGGAATAGGTAGGAATGTAAGAAGTTAGATTACACACCAATAGTGGGTAGCTACCCATTGTTTATCTTCTATAAAATAATTCATCTTATTAATTATTAATTATTGGATATACATTTAAAAATTACATATAGATTGTTTTAAAATCTGCAGCTGTCTATGAATATATGTAGATTTTAAAAAGTATTTTATATTTTTTTAAATGAAGGCTAAATAGAAGTACAATCTAAAAATATAAATTCAAATAAAATAGCATTCCGAAGTTATTATAAAACAGAATTTAAAACATAAGTCCAAATTCATATTACTTTCAGCATAAATTCAAAGAGAATTCATCTCAAAAACAATATTAATCACGCTCTAATATTGATATTGTTTTCTCAATATCTTCACTTTAATCACTTAATTCTTAAAACAAATAATATATAAATAAAATTTATGTATATAGTGATATTATTGATATAATTAGAATGAAATTTAAAAAACTATTAGCATCACCATCAATTATTTCTTCTAATATTATATTAAGTTTTATTTATTCTATTCTTACTTTTGAAGGAAAAAAACAAGATCAGTTCATTAATTATTATAACTATTTTGAATGAATATAAATATATAATTTAAAATGTAGATTTAATTACTCTATTTTATAGTTAAACTTAAACAGTTAATGTTTTTTAAAGTATCTAAGTGTATTTTACTACCATGTGGTAAAAAATAAACCATCAATATTAAATGAAGATTGGAGACTCATTACTAATCATTGACATAAAAATTACCTGAAAATTTGTTACAATCATTTGTAAGATTGGATATTTTAGTTTATTAGCCTTTGATTAAATAAAAATGTCAAATTCTTCACCCAAATTAAGGACGTTGGCTCCTCTTAATAACAGTCAAGTTTAAACTTATAATTTGACGGTTCACTTTCTTTACAATATGATATTTTGTAAAAAATTTCTCATAAACATATTTTCTTGAAATAACATTCTTATCTATGTTTATGTCTAAATTTTGATATGATAAAACTAACTTCTTATCTTTAATGATCATTTTACACTCTTTTATCAAGTCTTTACTAATAATCTTAACTTTTTTAATCTCACAATCAAATTCCTCTTCACATATTTTAGAAAAAAAAGTAAGTCCACGGATCAATTTTATATTAAGGTCTAGCAAAATACTTATAGTCATCAATCCATTGACCACACCGTAATACTTTTCAAAAACTTTAAAATCATAAACACGATGAATAACAAAAATAGAAGAGCGAAGTCCCATCAAAATCAATTTAATTTGACATAATTTTTAGAAAATAAAAGTGTTAGTAATTGGATATGAAGTACTCAAAACAAGAATATCATAGAAAATATTTCTAACTTTTTGACAAATTTCTTTTATCATTTGTCCAATTACTATGAAAAACTTTATATTGACTCTTTTCTTTTATTGTGATAATCAATCAAAAGCAACTATGTACTGTATCACTTTAAGCATTAAAAATGTGGAATTCCACAATTTTGCAATCAAGAACTAATTTTTTATGAAATGCTCAACTCAACAATGTCTCATAAAATTCTCTTCTCTTTTTGTTGTTGTTATCCTAAAATTAACACTTTTTCTAACATTTCTAATAACATTAGTAATAGTAAAAAAAACCATTATTTACAATTATATTCAATATATATGCACAATCTCACATATGAAATAATTGGTCACCCAAAATAAGATATCAATGTAAAATCTTGTCTAAAATGTGTTAAATCATGTAGTTTAATTAACAATAGCCAAAGTTGAAACTTTTCTGTTTAGATTCTAAGTCATCAATAATTTAACCAACACTTCAATCTTGACTAGTATAAGAAGTAGATACAAATATAAACCTAAATATGAAAGACAAATTTTAATAATTAAGTTAGGGCAGTAACAATTCTTCCTTGTTATCAACTCCAACAACTCTTTGCTAGTCTCCAGTCTCCAAAAGCTTATGTGAATGTGGAGGTAACTGCAAAAGACACTCCAATGCTAAAGGAAGTTCTGAGATATCAGAGGTTATAATATGGTCCTTTGTTATTTCCAGTGGTGTTCATTCTGACATATGATTACCCTTTTATTCTTTGTTAGTGAGAAGATATAAAGTACACTCAACTTACCTTTTGTCAAAGAGGAAAAATGTAAAACACACAAAAAGATGCTACGCTATCAGAGGAATGGTGGTAAACCCAAGATTTGTAATAATAAGAATGGTCGATATCTTGTCGGCCTAAGTGACCAACAACTAGTTGAGGTCACACACCTAAGCTGACTAAATAGTACGTAAATTAAGAAAAAAAACAAAGTTAATATAAGAATCATATTTAAAGTCTCAGTATAGTATCATTACCTTACTAATTAACTTAGTAAACTTTGTAAGTCACCATTTATGTTCACACTTTGAGTCTTTGGTTAGTTCCTAACCATAAGTCTTACATGATGATACCTTATGGTGTATGAAACATGGTATTTCTATTAATTGGCCCCACCATTCAACATATGAGGAAATATAAAAACAATAACATATCTTTGTCTTATGATATTCTAATAACTTATATTCTATTAACTTATATTTTCTTACACAACAAATTTAATTTGTGTTTAGAGAACAAGACTACTCTAGGATGGTCAAATCCACTAAATAAGATATACTTTAAAAAATTAAATGTGATAAATATTAACCATAACAACATGCTAGAGGTAACCACAATTAATAACATAACCTTGATAAAGAGAATCATGTGAGAATGGAGATGTAGATGTGACGTTTAAAGGACACTAATCTCTTTTATCTTTATGAAATGATCATAAATTAAATCAAATATGAGATAATATTTAAGGAATATAACAAAATACACTAGACCCTAACTAAAATTGAATACCTTATCAAAAATTAAAGAATTTAGATAACAAGTATTAAATAGTCATGTACTTTATTTGAATTTTATTTGATTATGTTGTTATTTTTTTCTTCTAATCTGATTGTTTTATTTACATTACTATAGTTAACGTAGTTATGTTCCATACCTTTTTAAATTGATTGCATATATACTAATTCTATGGGTACATCTATTTTAATTTTTATATATTTAAATTTAATATACAAATCCCATTTTCAATTGAATTTTTTTATAAGTCTTTTAACCTTTTTTAATTCGTAGTGGGAAAAATTCAACATTATTTTCGACTAATTACTTTAACATATTTATTTTTAAAAATTATATAGTTTTTTAAAATTCTTTTCATTTTACATATTAATTACTTTTTAATTAGTTATTTTTCAATTTTGGTTTACACTCGATCTTACTAAATTTTAATCAATATGTTTTTATAATTAATTATATCACACTATTAATTTAATTTATTTTAATTCAATCAAATATATTATAAACTTTTTATTTATTTTTATTCATTTTTCAAATTTTATTTAATTTTAACATTAAAGTTTTGTTTTTTATCAAGTAATGTATAGCAGGATGGGTATCATGATATCAGTGGTATGATACTCCATTCGTTCCATTATGGGAGAACATATCTATTTAAGATATCCATTTTCTACCATAAAATTTATTTACAAATATATATGAGTATGGAAATCTTTTGTCATTACTGAATAAATATTTTAAGAATTAATTTTTAAACTATTGAATCTTGTAGATAAATTAAAAGTATGAGTTTTAGTTAAAACATTTAAATTAATTTTTAGTTTTCATTAAATATTATATCAATATATTTGACATTTTTTCACATCTAACATTTTCAGTTAACTTTAAAAACTATCATAATTTTTTTCTTAGTTTTAAATTCATCTTGACTTAATTTTCTAACCTAAATCAAAACACACTAAATAGTTAGTTACACTTGCTCTCTTTGACTTTGAAAATTTAATTAATTATAAATTTCATTTTTCTACTATATGTTTTGTTTTGAGAATTGTATTAAAAAAATTTCAGAATCACATTCACCTCATCCTAAAATTTAGACATGAATTTAGTTTTTCATATATAACATTAATAAATATTACTCTTTTTAATTACTTTTTTGATATACATAAATTCTTACCTTTTTTATTCATTAGGTAACCGTTGTTTTTAATTCAAATAATTATCTAATCCACAGTAAAAAAAATATCATCTATATAATATAAAATATTATTTACAGTAAAATTATAAAAATTATTTATTTTTATAATTACTTTTTAATATTTTTTAATAATTTAATAATTTTTTTCTTTAAAGATTATTATAAAAATATTTTTTTTTTATTATCATAAGAAAAAAGTTGCACAAATATAAGTAGGCACATGCATTTACAGTAGTTACAAATAAAAAAAATAAACAATTAAATTTGAAAAATATAATTGTAGAAACTCAATTATTTACAGACTAAAAGTAATTTTGAAAATTTATTTTAGTGTTACAGTTTTAGTGCTTAAAACTAAACATGTTTTCTAAAAATTCGAGACAAAATACAATATCCTATTATCATTTTAAAACAATATCTTAATAACAAGATTTATTTATTTATTTTTGTGTTATAACGTAAATGATTGATTTTTTTAATGAAAAAAATGAAAAAATGGATATTTTAAATCATTTACATATTTAATACAGTTATATTTATACAAGTTAGTATTTATATTTATTATTTTTATAATATTTTTAAATATTATGGCATTTATACACATAAATGTTTTTAAAAATCAATAATTTTCATTTTTTCTATCTATTTAATTTCACACTTACTAAAATGTCAGAATTAGTTAAATTTATTTAATTTATTTTATCTCATAAAATACACTTACTAAAAATGTCAGAATTAGTTAAATTTATTCAATGTTTTTTTATCTCATAAAATAAAAAATTACTATTTTTAAGTTACTTTTAATCATAATCATCGTAAAAATGTACAAATTTAAAGATAGGGATATTTTTAAAATAACAACATCAAACAAGAATGAAGTAATTGAAAATTTATTAATAAATGTGATCAGTTTTTTTTAATTGAGTTTAGAGTATACATTATATATATATCGACAAAAAATCAACTTATCTCATATTATTTTAAAAATATTTATCATTCCCCATGATTATGAAGGTAATTTTGAAATTATAATTTTTTATTTTATAAAATTAAGAAAGTCAAACAGGTTTATAACTAAAATTTTAATAAATCTAAAATTAGATATAAATTATTATTCTTTTGTATATATATGATATGATATTTAAAAATATCATAAAAATAATAAATATTAACTTGTAAAAATAGTTTTGTATGTAATATGCAAATTATTATTGCAATTTATGTTTTATCATTTTAGTTAATATAAAGATTTATTTTTAATATAAAATTATATTATATTGTAAAATTTATATCAGAATAATCAAAATAATATATTAGATAAACTATTGTTTTATTTAAGGAGTAGTTTGACCATTCCTTGTGCTAATATTTTTTTCTTACTAAATTATAACTTTTCATTTTTCTAAAAATGTTAAAAAATAATTAAATAAATTAAAAATTTAATTATTACTTGGACTGGTTGGATCCATGTTTACCCGCCCCCAAAGTTGATAGATTTGACTCATAACCACCTTAGAGAGAGCTTTCCAAATTTCATACTTACCAACTACCAAAGATTTAATTATTTCTTTGTGGTAGAAGTAAAAAATTTTGTTTATTTTTTTTATTAATCTCAACTTTCATTCTTTACTTAACATAAAACTATTTTTTTTAAGAAAGAAAAAATTTCTTTTAAATTCCCACTATTATTTTAAATATTAAATAAAATTTCATAAGAGGAAATTTAACAATTTATCTGCACGAAATTTTATTCAATTATAATAAAAAATTGAAAAAGTTACTATCAATTCGGCCCAACAAGAGGCCCAATTGTGACCAAAATCCATGCCCGAGTGGACCATATTACCCTTATTCTCTCTTTTAATTTGAAATCTTTCTTCTTCTCTTTCTTTCTTTTCTGTCTGAGGAAAAGTAGTAGAAAAACACAGTGCCCTAGATTTGCTCTTCTCTGCTTGGGAAGAAAGTGAAACAAACAAAACAACTCAAAATTGCAATGGCTTTCGCTTCTTTCCTTGGCAGAGTCCTCTTCGCATCCGTCTTTATACTCTCTGCTTATCAAGAGTAAGTACTCTCTTTTTTTTTCATATATTTTTTCTCTGTTGATTTGTACCATAAGATGTTGTTTGTGTAATTTGAATTCAAACAAATGAAGTAGTAAAAAGTTGTGGATTTTTCGTATTGTTTGGTTCATAGATTCAGTTACTTACATGCTGCGGTGGTTGGATCCCTAACGTTTAAGGTTTGGAACCGTTTCGCTGAGTAGAATAACCGTCTAGATCTGTGTTTAGTTTTTGTTTTTTGTTCTACTGAGATCACTTAACATTGTTGTGTTAGATTTCTTGTTTTGACTTTGAGGGGACATGTGAACAAGTTATGCTCAGATTTGGTGGAATTGCAAGGAACTCCATTGTATTTTTGTTTTTTAATTTCATTAATTGTGAGATTAACCGTTAGTCCTTGTCTAGTATGCAGATTTGTACTTACTGAGTGTGACTTCATTATTACTATAATTGTGATTGATTTAGAAATTATTCATTGTGAGTTTGGTGGGGGTGACGGGTTCGTTGCTTGTACTAAATTATGCTTGACTGTTCTTTTTTATACGAGTGTATATATATATAGTTCATCCTCTCTTTCTTGTTGCTGAAGTGAAGTTTCTTTTTACTGTCATTCTTTACTACAGATTTAATGAATTTGGAGCTGATGGTGGGCCTGCAGCAAAAGCACTCAGACCAAAGTTTGATGCATTTACACATCGCGTGCATTCTCAAGTTGGCTTTCAAGTTCCACCGATTGATGTTAGTCTCCCTTCTCTCTCTATCATTTGTGTCTTTCTCTGGAAAATTAGGTCTATTTATCATGTCTTCATTTCAAAGTAACTGTCGATTTAATTTAATACTATAATAAATATATATTTAATACTTTCTCATAGAATTTGCAATTTATGTTGAACGAGGATTATACCTTTCCTTAAAACAAAGGGGATGTGCCTGATTAGAAAACGAGAATACGGACATCATGGTAATGGATATCAGTTCTGCCTTTATCTCTGAGGCTTATTGGTGCTTGTCCATACCAAATATAGTGTTCTCAATAGGCAAGATTTTTCAGTCTGTGTTGACCATGAACGGTGTAATCGAGAAGAGAAGTATTAGAGCTGTTGTGTATATATATCACCTTAGTTTACATAAAAAATTTACTTTATATCTGGCATGCATATTATATTATCTTGTATGGAAGAATTTCTCTGATGTTGTTGATGTCCTGAACAGACGAAATTATTAATTGCTGGGGCTACTGCTCTGAAGGGCCTTGGAGGAGTTCTTTTCATATTTGGCAGCTCATTTGGAGCTCTCCTTCTGGTTTGTATTCAATTTTTCTTCAATACATTGTTGGATTTCATATTCTTCTCACATGCTCCTTTATTCTAGTTTTGACTCTTTATTTAATTTATTTATTTTGTCTGTAGCTCCTGCATCAGCTTATTGCGACGCCTATCCACTATGATTTTTACAATTATGAGAGTGAGGACAAAGAATTTACTCAACTTTTCATCAAATTTACACAGGTCAGAGAAATGACTTTTTTTTTTTTAAATTTATTTTCATACAATGTTCCCAGATGTATTTTTACACTTCTCACTAAATATATTATAATTCGTTGCAGAATATGGCTCTTTTTGGGGCTCTGTTGTTTTTCATTGGCATGAAGAACTCCATCCCTAAAAGGCAACACAAGAAGGCACCAAAAACAAAAACCTATTAGTAGCAGCAGCAGCATTGGAGGACCCCCTTTCAAACGGGCTGTTGTTTCCTGGCTCTTCATCATATCCTCACAAATGTACCAGGATTTGGGTTGGATACTCTCTTCTCTGGTTCAGAATCAATCTTCCTCCATTTGAGTTTTGTAGTTTTGGCTTCACTTGGATTAAATTATTGGCTATTATTTTGTATCATCTTGTTATCACGGCTTTAGGAACTATCTTTCAGCTGCACTTGTCTGTCAAAAATGAAAACAAAAGGATGAGAAGCCTTTGCGCTTAAATTTCAGAATGCCAATTTCATTCTGTTCTATCTTTCTTGATGTAAGGTCTTCAATGTCTGGCATGTGAAGTTATGTAACTTAACTGGAGTTCTCCACTTCAGCCCATGAATGTGTGCCCCCACTCCCTTTTAATTTCTTGTACTCATTTTTTTTTATCTACCTGTTATTCTTCACTTCCAAAACAAACATAAAATGTGTGTTGGGAATCGTGGAAAACTATGCTGACTGGGTTTGTATAACCAAATTTAACTAGGTTAGGAGTTAATTTGGAACGTTTTTAGTAAATAACTAAAGAATTAATAATTTATGCGATTAAATTGAGAGAATCAAAGAGTTTCCTTTTATATGCTAATTTGAATTATGGGAGATGCTTGATTTATATTATTTTTTAATAATTTTCTTATGATTTCTCATAAATATTTATTAAAGTTTGTGTGAATTTTGATGTTGTATATGTTTTGGCTTATGGTTTGGTTTATTTGTACTTTTGTTTCTTCAATCGTACTTAATTTTTTTATTGTAATTGTTTAAAATTGAATTTAGTTCTGTCGTTTTGTAGCTGTTTATAATTAAAAATTTACAAATTTATCATTCGTTTTCTATGTAGAACGCTTACTTTTCTTGTTTTTATAACTAAATTTATTAAATCATTTTAAAACTTTTTTTTAATAAAAGATCAATTTTAACCTTGCATTGATATAAATTTAATAAATATTTAAGTTTTGAAACATTTAAATATTTTTAATAGTTAACGTTTTGTCACTTAATTATAGGAATTAAAATGTAAGGGAATAAATTGCAAAAAAATATCTAGAGATTAAGATTGTATATTAAACATCCTATTAAATATTTTGCTCTTTAATTTTAAAAGTATTTATAAATGAAGTAAAGTAAAATTTCGAGGAATTAACTTCAGAAAAGAAATCCATAGATTAAGATTGTACATTAAACAATAGAATTCAACATCCTAAAAAATCTTGTGTTTTAGTTTTAAAAGTATTTATAAATGAATAAGTTCCCAAGTTCGATGTAAAAGTAGAAAATATAAATAAAGTTTCCAATTTCAGGTAGCTTCAATAGGTTTTATAAGTAAATTGTTGTCTACCGGTTTGAATTGATAACTTTTTTGAGTAAAAGATTCAATTAGATATGTTAATTCTTATTCACTCATCTATATGAGTTTGTGATCTAGTTCAGTTGGCTTCAATGGATTTTATAAATATAATCAATATCACTTAAGTTTGAAATTATTCTTTTCACGGGTTTTAATTGATAACAAGAAGACTATATTACATATGTCAATTCTTGATTCCCGTGTCTTATATGGATTTGTTAGAAAAAGATCTTTTATTATTCAATTTAAATTAGTTTTCAGTTCTTTATATTAAAACAATTTGATGTGATTATTAAATGATTATCATTCGGTTTGGATCAGTGTTAATCTGATATTAAATTCATCTAATCTAATAGTTAGAAAGGTCTTTGTTTTAGTTTCTTGGAAGCTTTTGTATGTAGTTAGTTGAGTTTTCGTGTTTTTATTTTTTTTGTTTATTAGGCCTTTTTTTTCCACAAGAGAAAGATCGTTTCTAGTTTGGTTTTCGTTGGTTTTATAGAACTGAAAACCTAAAGGAACAACAAAAAATTGTAAATCAAGAATTAACCATAAAGTTCATTTATTTTTGTGTTTAAGTTACAAAGATAAGAGACCGGGTTTTTATTTTTAAGAGCATGTTTGGTTCGATTTATTTTGAAAGAAATTGTTTGATTAATTAGTTCTAATATTGTTAACTATTTCGAAACATGATTTTAAACTGTATTTTAAATGATAAAATTCTTATATTATTCAAAAAACGAAAAGACTATAATGATTATGGACTCTGGTGAAATTACGACGTTCTTAATGTATTATTCTAAATAACTAGTATGTTTCTTTTAGCATACGAAATAAATTTGATCTATAATAAAAGAAATATCCGATAAACATGTTAAAAGAATTACACAAATTAACCTTAGACACCTACAATGTAGCGTCTTAAGGAGGGTAACTTGAAGAATGGTTGCATTGGAGTAATTTCACTCACGGTGGACTTTTCATCTTCAAAATTTTCCAGAGAAAACAGGAATAACATTTTATGTATTTTCTGATTTGGGCTTAGAGAAAAAATTGAGATTCCTTTTCGAAAATTCAACCAAACATGTTTACATACATGTTTCTTCTTTTATTGAAAAAGAAAACATAAACAGGCCCTAACATTTGGAGTATAATTTCAAAGATTGAGTTACAACAGTCAATGAAGTAGCAAATGGTTTTTATGAATACATTGTGCTCTTGGATTGCAGTAATTGAACAAGTGGCCACAAGATATCCAATCTGTGTAAATTTCTGTTGTTTTGGCCCTGTGACACACAATTCACTTTGCATCAATCACTTGGTAGTTGAACATAATCATAAAAAAAATTGTACTTAAGAACTCTCACACACTTGTATTCCATCAATGTTCACATGTAACAAGCCAACTATTTAGAATTCAGTACAATACTCTTTTACTTCAGAAACATGCATGGTCTAATCATATTTTTATTACAACATTTTAATTAAGAATAGAACATGAATGCTACTTCTTCAGTTCAGTCCTAGATAGTGTAAAAATAATGCAATGAGTTTGTTTAATTGAATTGGAAATAAAGCTTACTTCTGATCCTCCCTCAACCACAAAACATATACATGTCTTCTCTCCATGAGCTTCTGTTGCACCATTCAATATTGTCAGACCCATGCTTCTGATGGCTTCTGCTATCTCAAGAAAATGGCTGCACTCCTCACACAGCATCTGCAGCATAAGTCATAATTAGCATAAAAGGGACATATTCTGTGGTTAGTACAACTTAAAAGGGATTCTAGCCTCCATTTCTCATAAGGAGATTTTCTCTTGTTTATTCTAGAAAAATATATTAGATTACAATGTTCAACTCCTAACACACCTCAACAAGCATCTGACCATTCTTATTAAGATTCTCCACTAATATGGAACGAACTTTCAGATGGCCTCCCACTTCCATTGCCCAACTTGAACCTTGTTGATAACTTGATGATCCGTTAATGTCTTTTTCAATGTGATGCAACTGCTCAAGTGCAATAGTGTAAACCAATGGAGATAGTATAATAAAATCACACATTCAGAAATCGTTCAAATGGAGCAAACCAAACTTTCCAGCTATGAAACAGAGGTAGACTTCTAAAACTCGATCAAACTGTACCTTTGTCTTTGTGTCCGCAAATTTATTTAGCTTATCAGCATGCTTAGTTACATTCTTGAGAAAGAGCATGTGTTTTATGGTGCACTCCAGTAGAGAATCAATACTGCACTGTTGACATGACCATATGAAATATTTAGCTATGTGAATCGGAAAAACCATCAAAAAATCAAAACTTACTGAGACAGGATTAGAAAATGCATGCAACAAATACCTTTGCTCCATTTGGTACCAGTTCCCTCAACTCCTTAATACGATCTTGGATAAGTTGTCTGTCCCTTGGTCTAGGCCTACAACTTTCACCAGGCCTAGCCCTCTTCCTGTTGTTCTTAGTTGGTTCAGAAGACCTCTCAAACTGTTCACTACATGAACTAGGACATGTAGAAGAAAAACCCTTTGGAGACATTATGCCACATATCCCAGATGAACTTAAACTATAATGTTTTTCCTCTCTACCAAGATGAGGCTGATCTGTTGAACAGCTCTCAGAATTAATAGTGTGCACAGTGTGAATGGAGCCCTCAGGAAGTCCTGAGGCTATTGCATCCTGCATTGTTGTCGAAAATGACAACTTGCTATTGATATTATTATTACTATGGCATATGTTAGCCACCATAGCTTCCAAGAGATGTTCTGGCTGAGATTCAGAAGTCAATTGGCTACAGCTAATCTCATCTGACATCTCAGTGGCTTTAACATCTTGATTTGCCTTCACTGCCCAATCAAAATATTTGCTCCCTTTTAGAAAACTTGGCCCAAGTGCTTCATGTAACTCATAGCCAGCAGGAAACTTCAATGTGTATGCAGTATCCTTGGAACAAGGTTCACTATGAAACTTGGACTTCCCAGTATCTTTTCGGGAGTATGTGTCCGAAAATCTGGGCCAGTTCAACGCTTCCTTTTGGTTGATATCTACATAATGAAACTTTTCATTCTCACAAACAGCTGTATCAAGAAAGTCTGAAGAGAAGGATACAGAATCAACTCCAACATTTTCAGATGGACATACTAAATCATTGACACCATTATTATCCGTAACCAAGTTGTGCAAAAAAGATGACAATTTTTTTCCTGATTCCAGACTTGTATCTTCACAGCCACTACTGTTCACTTCAAACTTTCTCTCATTTACAGGTCTCATCCCAAAAAATTTCTGCTGCTCCACATTCATCATATTAGACATTGACTGAAGCAAAATGGAACTTCCATCACTGTTTAATTCAGGCCCTTCATGCTTGGCCACATCAACAGTCATTTTCTTATATACAGCATGAGGTGAATAATTGTTCCCAGGACATTGAAAGGGCATTGGATTATCCAGTGATTCATGCTTCATGGTTTTTTCTGTAGTGTGCAAGTAAGCAGGCACACTTTCTGAAGTTTTTGAATCCAGCTGAAAGAGAAAAATGAAACAAATCTTATGATTATGCTTGATAAAAAAAAATAATTGTACACATCGTTTGCTCTGTTATGTCAATGGTCACACAACCTGTACTCTACTCACACAAGCACATTCGTGCAGACTGAAGACACATACACCGAAAGAGTGGAGAAAAATTACCACAGACGAAGAATTCTTCAGACTATTTTGTACTTGATTAGGAGCATGACAAATTGTGTAATCTTGATTAGACAAAAAGAGACTTCGGATACATGTTATAAACCCCATATCTTCAGCAACCTGATATCAAGGATGACAGAAAAGGGTCAGATTATTAAATATTTCAATGATAAATGGACTTCTGAGTAAAAATACATCTGAAAATATTCTATATCTATCAATCATATCCATCTAAATCTTAATCAGAAGATTAAGCACAACGCCTACAAATTTACTGAACGCTTCCTTGTCAACGTGTTAGAATAGATCATGGAAGTAATGAGGAGTAAAAGGAACAACTGAGCACAAGTCTGTAATAAAAGCTAGAAAGCTTTCTCTAGATTAAGCAATCAACTTTTCAGCCAATTTAAATACCAATTTACATAACAAAGAAAACAAAGACATGCCAAAAGCAAGTGGTTCCATTACCATTTAAACATGCAAGCATGTGTTTTTCATAGTAGTAGCATAAGTATTATTATATGTAGAATTGTATCCATAGAATCAGCACTAAAAAATCCATTTACATTTTACGGCCAACATGGACTACTAAGTTTACACAAATACAATTAGTGAAAAGGATTCACAAGTATCCAATCAATATCCCAACAACCACTCAAGCAGTAACCAAAATTAGAAGGAGAAGAAAGAAGAGGCAAATCATATTATTTGAATAGTTATATTATGATGGCAAATTACAAAAAAGTGCAAACAAACTTTAAAATACTGAAACTAAAACCTATGAAAGAGAATAGTGTATGATAACAGATGTGCTACTGAACTACAGCAGAAACCACATTCACCAACAGCATGGGATTTAAGCACAAAAATAAAAGCAAGAAGAATATAGTCATCTTACTTTATTCAAGGAACCAAGTTGAACAACTCCAAGGGGCACGATGGCTATAACAACAATGGTCTACAATACAAAACAAAGGTCTGTCAATGAAGAATCATTCTCCAAAAGAGAACCACAGGTTTGCTAACAGAACACACTAGAAGTCCAGATTCCAGAAACCTAATTTTTCCTCACTTCATTACTATGCAACTACAACAATCCATCTACCATAACACAAAAATCTAGCTCCATCTTCTTTATTTAAAAATAAAATATAACTTTAACAAATGAAGCGTCCCATTTACACTTTTCCAGATATATTGTTCAAACCAAATCATGCATTTACCATTTCTGAGTAAACATAAAAATTTCTGTCTAGCTGTTTTCATTGAGATTGATTTCTTCACTGAGGATTATCTTACCCTAATTCCAGCAGAAAACTGAGATTGCCATCCATCTGCAAACTGAAAACAAACCAAAGAAGAGGAATGGAGATTGATGGACGATTAGTTACGTATATTAAGCATCTTACGTGTCAAGTTTCAATTATAGAATTTAAAATCTTACAATGCAAAGAGAACACTAGTGTCTAGTGTTAACATTTAAGAAGAAGAAGAATCTTCACCTCAAATGATGGGACAGAGCTTGCAACTTGATTATCTACACAGATCCACCGATGTTTTCCTGTAACAGCTACCTGTCCAACAATTCTGTAAAAAGGAACACATCAAGCTAAGAGCTGGAGCCACATAACGATTATTTTAATCTTAAGTATCCCACACATTCATTAGTTAAGTCATATACCCTTCCCCTAACGAATATACATGATATGACATCTTTGCCACAGCTAACCCTAGAGGATCATGCGAAAATTCTGCACTGCCAATCCCCTCCCATGTACTCTGGCAGCTCTTATTTTCAGAAGAGTCACAAATATTAGGATTGTCATAGTAAGCATCCTCCCATGTCAACATCCTGAAGCCAAACATCACACCCAGAAAACAATTTAAGGAAACACGTTGACTTTGAATCTTTAGCTAAAGTACACGCAAGACCAGCAAATCAAAAGACGATTACACACTACACAATATTATAATAAAAACAATAAATGAAAATCTGGTCCAAATGCAGACACACTACATCAACACTAACACATATCATTGAAATCCAAAAGTAGATAATTCGAGCAAGTATAGTACACATATACTCATACGTGAAATCACCAAACTAGAATGAAGAAAACATACTAAAAGGATGCAATGAATAAATAAAACTAAAATAAGTTAAACTGGGAACATAAACCATACATCCGAGCCCGGTGTTTGAGCTTCCAAAAGATGGCATACTTCCAATCAGTACCCAAACAGAAGCTTCTGAGCAGTCGCTGCAAGTTGCTACCCATTTTCTCCTCCTTCACAAAATCAAAACTTTTTCACACCCTAAAAAGGTGTTGTCAATCAAACCTCCAAAAAACCAAAACCACCACCACAAAACCAAAAACAACAACGACAACGACAAAACCCCTCCAAATCCCACCACACCACCTTTGCCTTAGCTTCCTCTGTAAGACCCTCTTCCAGCCTGTTTCCTCCGCAGCCCTGCTCGCCGTTTTAATGGCGGTCCAACCGTCCCCGACAGCAGCCGATCCCTACCCATTACTACTCACTCCACCAAGCTTCTAACTTTGCTGCCTTAGAAGTTTCTATAAGGACTCACACTATCATCGGTTGCCACATGAGACTCAACCAAACCCAACACACACACGCCAGCATTGCAAGCTTCCATGTTTAAATGCAGATTCCAAAGAGGTGAATGAAGAATCAAACTTAGCTTATATCTGAAGACATGGATGAAGCCAAAAAAAACAGAAAGCGAGAACTGAAGCCAGCAAGATATGTCAACTTAGAAAAAGAAAGTCATGGTGAAGATGGAAAAAAAAGGAAAAACCATAAAGTTCAAGGCTTTATGGAAACTCAAATCATGAATTTCTTTCTACACTTTGAGCTTCAACCGTTGGAAACAAGAATGCTGGTTGTTTTACTTTCTTTCTCTAGAGAGAGAAACAGTTTCCCTCCACAGCTAGAAATGCAGAAATGGAAGTGGTGGAAGAGAGTTTTATATTGGAGTTAACATGCGCACTTTGTTCCTTTGTAGTTTCTCAGTGGGGGGAACGTGTGCACGCAGTGCATTTTAGCAAAGGGCAGGGACATAATGGGCAAGACATGGTTAACAAGAACACTTCTTGTAATGAAGGGTTACATATAAAATTGAGGCAAAAAGTGAAGGAAAGAGAGAAAATAATGAAGAGGTGGAACAACCCAATTGGGTTATGAGTACGGTTTATGGTGTCAATTGATGTGGCAAACAACATCATACCAATTTGAGGAAATGCATCCTTATCTTTTTCCATCAAAATCCATTTTTTTGAAACCCTCGTGAAGTTACTCCCTCTTGAGCCTTAACGTCCTTTTCAACGATGATCTTATAGCAGCAATGATCTTATTGGCCTAAAGTTGACACATTTTTCATCCTTGTTGCAACCTTTTCCTACTTTATGCTTCATTATAATTTATATTCCTTAAGGATTCGGGTCTTAATAAGTCATTTTTATTCTCTTTGGGCCTACTCACTTTCCATTTGTAGCGCTAGCAGCCATGCCTTGTGATCATGTCATGCACAGGTTTAACCGGGCAACTTCAATTTGATCGTGGTTCAAATGGGATAAGTCAAGCATGTTCGTGATTTCATTGAACAGGTTTCATTCGAAGATGTTTTTCTCCTACCACCACCTTAAAATATGTACCTTTCCTTGCCCCGCACCAAACCCAACATCATTTTCGAATCCCATTATTTGTTTTAACACTGCTTATTCAAGAGGGCTTATTGCCATTGATCTTCAATCATTATATTTTTCTTAGACTATTACTTAATAAATAGGATTTTTGTATTATTAATTAAATTTAATGTTTAAGTTGTATTTGAATGAGAATTTGTTATAAGAGTAACTATAAATTGTAATATAAAATAATTGATTAAAATTTCTTACACTGATTATATTATATTTTGTGTGATTCTTTCAAGTTTTTGTTGTCATTTTTGTATTCTAATGTTTAAGAATTTTCTTGTTATCGTTTCCTATTTGTTTGTTGTGCGGTAAACACTTCTACGATAAATTTGTCTTAGTAATCTTTAGGAGTACAAAATGAATTGTACTTGCTGTCATTCTTCATCCTTCTTTGGTTCTCCCTCAACCTAAATCAGAGATCAAAGATAATTGATCTCTTTGTTCCATTAAAGTTTAAAATTATCAAATCTATTATATGAATTAAATAACATAATGTTTCAGTTTAATATGTGGTCTTGAATTTAAGTTTTGAAGATACGGTATAATTTTGTTAAATATTTGGTTTAAACCAGAAGATATATGTAAAAGTAGGGGAAAAAAAACTATGATATGATGTTGATTTAGGTAATGTAAAGATTGAATCTGTCGCGAGTAGTTAACCTGGTTTCCTAGCAGTATTAAGGCACAATCACGCAACCTTGTATTTTGTTGCTTAAACATCTCACTCGACCCTAATAATGCCCCAGCATCTATCATCCCAAATTTGACTGCCACAAAATGCTGCTCCAAATCAAATGGGTGTCTAGATATTGCTTCAAAATCTTATCTTGGTCAAAACCCACAAACAAAATAATTATACCACTCTATAAAATATATAACCAAGCACAGAGAAAAAAAATCATTACTACCATTATTTACCATAGCTGAATGAGAAAAAATAAAACAACTCTAAACAGCTGTTATTGTTGTTGTTATTATTACTTTGCAACAAATTTAATCTCAGTGAGATGAAAAGTTAGCTATAGGGTTGTGGTCATGGATAAAGTCAACTAGGCTACATGCATGAATAAGCTTAGTGATAAGAAATGACTGTGGTTATCATGAATGCAAAGAGACAAACAACAATGATTTCGCCTAGAAAATTGAGTTTTCTCTTCTTTTTCACTTTCCTCTTTTCATTTAATTACCATGAGAAGGTAATGCAGTGGCAATACATTTAAATCTGCACAAAGATTTCAAATTCAAAGGCTTTTGATCGTAGTACTCTTCCTTTTTTCTTGCTTTTCCCTTTTTCTCATGACATGGTTGGCAACCCAAATCATCGAAGTAGATCTTGTACTTGATCTTTTAACTAACACGTAATTTAAGGATGAGTCCTTAGCCTACAAAGTCATGAGTGGTAGTTTGATCTTCAAACTCTCTCTCCTAGTCAATATAGATGGGCGTGAAAATGAACACCCTTATGAAACTCAACCTTAAATATGATGAAACAAGTGACATTAGTGGCCACTACCTCAATCAATAATCTTTTAGCAAGAAGTTAAGCAACCAACATTTACACTTTTAGTGTCCAATGAAGTTTTTTCTTTACCCTAACTTGCTTCTGCCAAGACACACATATCTGAAATACAATATTTCATTTTAACTTTTGCTTGTTTCCTTTCCAAGGATATGCTCATTGAGCCCCTCCAAGCAAAGTGACAAAAATGGGGTATAAGGAATCCAAAGACGATCATCACCCTTAAAAATAGTATACTCCTTTCTTGAAGTAACTGTGTTCAAGTTTCGAGTGTAAAAGAAGATAGAAAAAGAAACTGAAATTCTTGTAGGCTTTTGATTTATTTAGAAAAAAAGGTTAGTTTGATTAAAATTAAAAAAAGAAGAAGTGATTTTTGATATACAATATAGTCTACTAATTATTATTATTTTTTTTAGATTTAAAATATATGTATGTATAATCTATGTTTGTTTACCAATTACAATGATAAAAACATTTTTTTAAAAAGAAAGAATTAATTCTGGACACGAATCCCTGAACTTAATGAATGATCACATCCAAATTTTTTATAATGGAAGCTAATCTTTTTCCCATTTATTTTATGAGAAAAAAAATTATTTTTATAAGAAAGCTATTTAAAACAACTGATTTGAATCAAAATTTATATTTATTTCAACTTCGGTTTATGTTAAAAAGTTAAAAAAAATAATCGAAAAATTAAAAGAAATGGTATTTAAAAAAGTTACAAATGAAATTGTAACAATACAAACATTTAATTTGATTAAGTTAGCCATGTAAAAAAGTTGAGAAATGTCAGGAAGCCGTTTTCTATCCATTTATTAAACACGTTCTCTTTTATTAGTAAAAAAATATCAAAATAAAATATGAGTAATATTTAATAATATTTGTTATGATTTTATATATTTTTTAATACATTTAAAAAAATAAAAGTCATTCTTAGCATTTCTAAAAAATATTATATGTGTAACATTACTTAATTATAACTAATATTACCCCGTGTAATGAAATTGTCGTTTGATACATAAATTGTTGAAATTATTATATTAAAATTAAACTCTATAAAATTATATATTTTTAATTTTAACATGGAATATCATAATTATATTACAAAACATTGCAGTTCACTCATCTATTCATAATAATGTAAGACGAAGACTACTCCATTAAATATGGTCTAAAAACAAGTTGTCGCTTTCAATAAAGTTATATTTCCAATAGAATAATAAATTTACTATTGATTTTTACTAGAATGTACACAAAGTAGAGATTGACCATATCCAACACCTGTGCTGTAATCTTAAATGATACAGTGGCAAGGAAAGTCAAGCATTATGTTCTTTAAAATTGATCAACTTTGGGCTAAAAGAGTTTATTCCTACCACCATGAAAGCTACAAATCCTTCTGTATTCAAAGGAGATTTTGACAAGATAAAGTGTTTAAATAATCCCATTTATTACATAGAAGACAAGTTAGGTTTAGTAGAATCTGTCATTTGTTAGATAGTATCACCATATTTTATACATCATATTTTATGTAAACTATTATATTAAATATTACGCACCCTCTTTTATATCTCTTACTTTAATTAACTACGAGTAAAAATATTATAATATATATCACATGTTTTTATTATTTAACATGGTTTATATAAAATTTGAAATCACAGTAATTAGACAGGTACAATTTTAAATTAATAGTTAATCTTAAATATTAGTTATAACTTTTAATTTAATAGTAAATGTTTGATTTCATCGGAAATATTATTTAAATAATAACAGTCTCATATCATATAATTAATTTTTTTTTATATTCTTACATATCTCTTAACTTAATTTCTCTATTGAAACTAATATTTTACAAACAATATATAGATGATAAAATTAACCTTTACTTAAAATTTCAAATAATTATAATTTAAAATCTTATTTAATAACTTTTTTTATAAAATAAAGAATGTTAGAGATTCTATGTTGGTGGAGTGTTAAGACTAAATTATAATATATAAATATATTAAACATTTCTTATTAAATTAGTTTAGTAACATTGAGTTAGGTTTAAACTCATTATTCTTAAAATAATATCAAAATCTAGTATGATATTAAACGTTTTTCTTTAATTTTAATTATTGTATCACTAATTATTAAACTATCTTAATTCTCGTGTTTGATGTTTTCAAGTGGAACAAATCTTCACTCTATAAGTCAACTAAGAAACTAATAATGTATTTATCAAGTTCATGATTAATATTTAGTCAATCCTAACATCTTAAAAATGTTTTCAAATTGTATATGTCCAAATAATTACCTAATCCAAAAAAGTCAAATAAAAATTTAAAATGTACACAATAAAAAATAGAAAGGGAGTTAAATATTAAATTATATAATATAAAATTATCGAATTTCTACATTAAGTTCGATTTCTATTTCTTACCATTGCTCTCTCCTCTTTCTATTGACAATGAATCACAGGCAAAATAAAAAAAAAGTTGAAAAAAATAAAAGAATAACCTAGAGACTATTGGGTTGACAGTTGTGAAAACCCATTGTCGTGTAAGTTAAACTCATTTACCCTACTTGTTAAATGAATTAGGCTAAAAGGTATAATTGTGTCAAACCTAACTAAGCAAATTATACAAATAATCCATATACTTAAACCCAAATGTCCAATTCTTGTAATTTAAAAAAAATGTCAAGAAATTGGTTTGTCAACTTGGCAAACTAGTGTGTTGAATTACCTAAGTCAAGTCATATTTTTTAGTTAGAAACGTAGTACATTTTGTCCTCCCCAATTAAAAAGATAAAGTACATGATCTTAAAAATTAATATGGATTAATGGAGAAAAAGAAAATAGAAAGGAGATGAAAAGGAAAAAAAGAAGTGACTTTTTTTTTTTTCAACCAAAATGCTTCCAACACTTCACGTATTAAAAATCATGACTCTAGAGGCAGCTAAGTTTGGGTTTGAGAAAAAGATATGCAAAACAAAAATGATATATGAAATAAATTCATCCAAATGAAACAATGCATACAAAATTATATATTAAAATACTACAAGATTGCAATAACTTATAAAAATACCTTAACTTAATGTCACAAAAATTTGTTCCCTTTTAAAAAAAAAAAAAAAACTCCAGTCAAATACATAAAAAAATTCATTAAAATACCAATTATCACGTTTGACTTGAGGTGTGTATGGTTGAAAATTTTCTAAATATTAAATAATATGATAAAATTTAGCTCATTTTTTTACTACTTTTTAAATTTGAAGTAAAAAGTCGAATCTTACTTATTTATTGCATACTGATGTATTGACTGTTAATATATTTTTTAGTTTCGATCACATGCATGCATTCGACTAAAAACAAGAATACATGATAATGATGACACTATAAGGCAACACATATGATAAAAATTGGCTTTCCACAATTACACTTCCTTCACTGTTGTGTAGAAACCCTAGTCATAGTGTAAGTTTTGAGTGACAAATGCTTTGATACTTAGTCCCTTCTCCTTCCTGATGGATAATATAATTGGAAGTGGAGACATAATTATTAGCATAACAATACACTTTGTAAAGTCTTTGGTGGTTTTGTTGTTAGCTTCAATCTCCTTCCAATTCTTCTACTACCATTGGACAAAACCCAACAGTCACAACAATCATCTGCATAATTCTGAAACCCTAGTTGTCACTACGTTAACGCAGTGGAAGCGTGCCACAGAACTGTGTAAGATCATGAATTTCTGGTTCTGTCGTTAGGGTTTACACTGTTCAACATTCTTTGCCCTATGTAATGATGTATATAGGAAAAAAAGGTTACTTTTCTAAGCACTAGCCGCAAGTATAGGATTTGGACTGTGCAGATATTCAGGTGTGCTTGTTTTTATTTACTACTTTTGTGAAATGGGGTTTTGTTTCAAACAAAGTGATTATCTCAACAGTGAAATTCCTTGGATTTTAGCAACCCAAAAAGAAACTATAGTGGCCCTGCTCAATGCAAAGTTGTAATAACTGATAGTGAGATCATCGTAAAAAATATTTTTAACGTTTCACTTCAATATTAACTATTATCGTTTATATATATATTGTATTTTATCACTATATTTAATAGATATAATACTTAAATTTATAACAAAATTATCCAAATTATAATCATCTAATAATCTTAAATTAATAATTTCCACTTGATATGTTAGTTTAACATGACCAGATGAATGAAACAGACAAGTTTTCCTCAGAGCTCATCAACTTCCCATGTCTTAAAAAGACATTCCAAAATTAAACATACGAAAAAAATATTCTTCAAGTCCTTATAATATAAGACGCTTTTAAATAAAGGTAAGAAAATATATTTTATTATATCCATGTAAATTCTTAAAATATTAAATATATCACTAAAAAGTTAGTAATATTTTTATCCTTCTAAAACTTAAACATAATTTTTAAGTTCCTCTAAAAGGTTTTCCATCTATTATTATTATTATTATTATTATTATTATTATTATTATTATTATTATTATTAACAAACACATAAAAAAAATATGTTTCAGTTTTACAGCACAAAAATAATATAATTTTTTTAAGAAAAACACATTTAATATATTTGAATTTTTAAAAGGACACAAAACACATTTTACCCTAATTAATTCAATTTATATCAATATACCAAATTTATCCTAATTATTATCGTTTTTAGAATTTTTTTACTGTTATCTATTAACAAAAGAATATATATAATCATAATAGTTTTAATAGAAAAAACTTAATATTTCATAAAGAGAATGCAAAGTACTATAAAAGTAATTATCAGTTTCTTTTAAACCATGTTAAGGAGTAGATTATATTTTATTTCTTGCCTAGTTTGAAAATGCATTATAAATTATATAATTTAAAATACGTTTTTGAATCATCTAATTTAGAAACTTATTCTAGAATAAAAAACCTATAATGTATTTTTAGATTATTTAGAAACATATTTTGCTTCATACAATATAAAATTTATTTATAAATTGTGTAATATAAACTACATTTTCTGATTTAGAAACATATATTAAATTATATAATTTAAAATATATTTACAAGTTATATAATCCAAAGTTTTGAATTCTCTATTAAACAATCCGATTTAAATTTCTAAATTGGACAACGGGAAATATTTTTAATCTATGAAAATTAAAACCTTTTTCACAGGTATAAAGGTGCATAAAGAATGTAAGGAGGGGCTAAAAGAAATTGTCTAAGATGAGGTAAAGAGGGATAAGATAGGAAATAAAAATATTGGAAGGTGAGAAGATGGACAACGGGTGTCAATAGCTTGCCCGTTCCTCATTCTTGGGCCAAGGAGACGTTTCAAGTACATTTTGTTGTACTTTACTTTTCTTTAATCTATTTTATTATTGTTAATAATTTTAACGTACTAATTGTTATTTTAGTGACAAAAAAATCCAAAACTAAAATTAAAAAAAAAAAAACTACTTAAGACTAACAGTGTCTTGAGAAAGATTAAAATAATTATCTTCATTATTGATTTTAAAAATATAAAAAACTATTATAGTTCTCATAAATTAATTTAAAAAAATATATTTTTGAAATTTCCATTTGAGGACGACAAAACAATTCATTTATATGTATACATCTGATTCATTCATAAGAAAATACATTCAATCTATTTATTACAAAAATATAAAGAAAAAATATATCAAATTCATTCATTAAATTTTATAGATGATTAATATTTAATCATTTGTCTTAAAATCCAATCAATTTTCCTATCAATACTTAACAGATAAACCAGCCCAACTATTTTTTTCATAATTAAATTATTTTTCATGAATATATACTTTAAATTTGTTTTACAAATTTTACTTTTGAAAATATAATTTTTAAATATATTTTTAATTTTTTAAAATATTACTTCTACTATGGATTGAATATCCAATGAAAAAAAAAATCTTAATGGAGGACTGGAATAGATTTTAATTAAATGTGTCATCATATTATTTGTCCTCGTATAAATTTAGATTTTGTTGCTTTATCACAAATTTTAACATTACCTCTACATCACCAATTTTCTTTGCCATGCCACTCATTTCATTTGTATGTTCCATTTTTTAATAGCAGCAGTTTCTTTACTTTTTTTAAATGTTGGTGTCACAGTCAGAAACCAAAGGTATTTTAAACCATAAACCCCACTTGAGAAACCTTAAACGTTGGTTAGCATATGAACTCTTTTACTCGGAGGACACACGTGCTACTTTGGCTGTGATGAAAGTTAGGTTGTGACAATAGCAGGGGCGATATTGGAGAGCTTGAATGCAAAATTAATGTTAGTTATTTATATAAGATTGTATTAACTATATTTAATTATTTCCCTCATGTATGAGAGTGTACACCAATACATATACATTGCTTGCATAGAATATGATATTCAGTTCAAGTCAAGACTCACTCAGAACACCCGGATGACCAGAACTGAATATCATCCTTATGAAGTGTGCATTGCTCTTATATTCAACAGCAAGACTGAAAATATCACTCCTAGGAAGTGTCACAAGTACATTGCTTACACTAACATGATATTTAGTTCACACGACTAAAATATTTAGGACATCAAAATATCACCAAAAATTGATTATCATCCTTCATAATGGCATTTAACCCAAAAGAGGAGCAAAAAAGCTTTGTAGATCAGTCATCAGGAAAACCAAGGAAATTGTTTATATGCTTGGCCACTGGTGTAGCATTACCTGGAGAGTAAGGAAGGAGAGAACTTAAATCCATATGCTCTATAGTTTGCTGGAGTGTTTGAGGACTGGCACAATACAGATGTTTCCTATCAGCAAGTTCTTCGGCTAGTTCACTTTGATGATTATCCATCAAATCTTCATTTACAACCACGATTAAAGGTTTGTCCAGCCGCAACGTCTCAAATATGCTACCCGACCCTGCATAAATTCATAGTCACAGTAACTTAGCAAGCCCCCAAACAATAAATAAAAAAAAAAAAGTTCCCAACCCTTGATATTGCAAGAACAGAAGTTACTTAAAGTTTCCTCTCACAAAATCCATTTTAAATAAGATACAACAAATTGATTTCTGAGACTCATCAAATCCTTTATAAATCTTGTGACTAACAAAGGAAATACTGATATTGAATAATATACAGCCGTTGTGAACACCACAATTAGGATTAGGATTAGGATCTCGTTCACTAACAATGTTTACTCGGCAACCAATTACATTTCGCGTAAGCACGGGAAGGAATAATAAAGCAAATGAATACAGATTATTCTATGCTTCCTTAAATCAGTGTCACGACACGATAACACCCAGCTTAAATTCAGAGTAGCTACAGTAAGTTAGCAAGCCCCCAACAACAAAAACCAATACTTTTCTAAACCAATTTTGTGCTTGAAACAAAACATAGATTGGGGAAAGCTAACATCAAACGGGCCCAAGGAATCAAGTAGGTTAGACACTCTTAATTAAGATGATGAGAGTTGATATCCAAGTGAATTAGGAAAGGATCCATTGATAATGGACTGGTGGTAGTAATCAATAAGAACATGTCATAGAAAATAACTAATTACGTGTTAGAAGTTTTGAATTAAAAACTGCATAGCGGTTATTCATTAAAAAATCATTAGGAGTATATATCCGGTAGAAGGGTGCGTATAAAGATAACTGTACATAGACAATACTCTCCACAGAAGCGTTGTCTCTACAATAGCCGGTGTATTGCCATAATGTGTAATTTGTGTTCATTATTATATTTTATTAGTTTATCAGTTGGTGCTATATCCTAGTCCTCGTTGAGAAAGCTATCCAGGGATTCCAATCTTGGCTGGGAAGGACACATGCTGACAAATAGAGGTTCGTCATGCAGACATACAAAATAACGAGGAACAAACTTATGTGCATGCACTTGTATTCTTTCATTCTTTCAAAGTTTCTATGTGCTAGGTGAGATCATCTTCTGAACGACTTGTAAAAAGAGTGTTCATATTTGTAATCTTTCATGTGTGTGAAGTTAATCTCTTACAACAAGAAATGCTTGTATTTGATATTCACTTGTTTGAAGGTGAAACCTTGTAAAGAACATTTCATTATTACATAACTTGGAGAGACTTTGTGTATTTAACTTAGAGAAGTGTTGTGCACTTGTGCTTAAACTCTGGAGGAATTTAACAGATATTTGTGAAATCATGTTTTTCGAAAATGACAATGAAAGATACTTGTAAACAATTATTTGTTCAATGAAACATTTTACAATTTGCATTTGAAAATTAGACTCTACCTAGGTTAACAATGAGCTAGTATAAAAACAAAAATGATCATTGTCTCTTTCTATTACTTGCACATTGCTTCTCATGGCCATCAATAAAACATTTTAGAAAAGGTTTGGTGAACCTTTTAGAAAACCTATGACCCACTTTAAGTGTCTAATAGAACGTATTGTGAAAATCTTCAAAGACATCCTTTTACGCCCCCCTTTCTAAAGCTAACACTCTTTCGGGATATGAAGGTCCTAAACAAATCTATATTGGTAATCGTCAAGGTTTGCCAATTTAATCTTTTGGTTCTTCCCCTTTTTCTATTCCAAATAATCATGATGTTTCTTTAGCTCTTCATCAATAAACTAATTTGTTGTTCCAAATAATCTAATTAGTGTTTGTAAATTTGCTAAGGACAATTCTGTTTAATTTGAATTTCATGCTACTCATTGTTTAGTTAAATCCCGGGTAACTAATGAAGTTCTTGTTCAAGGATATGTTGTGCAAGATGGTCTCTGTGCCTTTCCCACCTAGCGGCTTCAACCTTATCCTCTTGCTAAATCTTGTTTTTCTACTGATTCAGTAATCAACACTGACAATAAAAATAGTATTCAATCTATTTTGCATGCTATACTATGGCATCTTAATGCTCATGTTATGAAACTCATGGTTCAACTGTATAGTATTCCTTTTGTTTCCTTTTTGTATAGAGTTATATTGGCAAAGTTCACAGAACTCCTTATCTCGTATTGTTTACAAGTACCATCTTGAACTTATCCTTCTCCTATTGGTTATCTACTAATGGCCTTTTTGTTGACGCTTTTTCCAATCACATTAGCAGCAAGTTGAGCACATACGATTTTACATGCACCACCTTAACAGGGAGTGATATATTACAAAAATAAGGAATATATCTTCATAATTATAGATATCAAGATCATGTCCTTCTTATATCTTTATAATCACAGATATCAAGATCATATCTTAATAATTAGAGGATACCAACTCTCCTCTATCTGTTGTATCAATTTCTCTTTCTCAATACAAATAAACCACCCGTGTTGTCACAGAAGCACATAGTCTCAGCTAAATGCTTCTTTTTTCTTCTTAGTTTAAAAGAAGTAAACAAGTCTTTGAGTATTTAGCTAACCCTTCAACTTAAGGACACGATGAATCTTTTTTTGCCGAGAAAGTTGTTAGATACAGGCCCCAAATTGGCGAAGCTTACACCGGATGAGCACACAAACACTAGATACCATTTCTCAACAGTCATACCCAGAGTTGGACGAGGGTATGCAATAAAAGTTCCTTTTTTTCTTTGCGGATTTGAACCCTATATTCTGAATTGGTATCTATCAATCTGTTTGTTTCAAAGGAAAGAGGTTCTCAAATATTTCCAAAACACCATTGGCACAAAAGCATTCGTCCTCAAAGCTAATTAATCCACATGGATAGGATAACAGAATACAAAATTAGCCACCAAGACCAAATACATGATAACCTACCAATACAATACACAAAAAAACATGCAATAGAAAAGTTGTAACCAACATACCTGCATGGCTAATGACAAGAGAAGCTGATCTGAGATAAACTGCAATACTGGATGAAAAAGTGAAGTAGTCTACAGCCAAAGAACCATCTCCTTCAGACTACGATTAAAATGAACAGGTTAATATAAGAATGAAAAAACTTAGTAAAACGAGACTATAGAAAAAGAGAATAATAAAGTCTACAAATTGAAAGGGGAAAGTACCTTGGTAGGAAGATATGATCCTCGGCCCATTTGAATAAGAAGGTGGGTATATCCTTTAGCAAACAAGGCTTGTTTAACGATTTTGGAATCCACGGCTCTCACAAGAGCATCGAAACAGGTCGTTCCTACAGTCACAAAAACCATTCTCTTTTTCTTATCACCACCTTCATCGTCCCCCATATAGCTACACCCACTCGTTTCAATTAGGGTTCGCTGCTCCGGTCTCTATTCGCCGCGCCGTGTCGTTCTCTTCTCCGGTAACGCCGTGTCGGTGCGTCGTGCTCTCCGGTTGCGGTTCGAGGTTCTGATCTGCTCCAGTGGTTTAAAAGTGAATGCAAGCTTCGTTATTACAAAAATAATTAGCTTCGTTATTGATTTTAAAAATATAAAAAACTATTACCATTCTCATAAATTAATTTTAAAAAAGTATTTTTGAAATTTCCATTTAAGGACGACAAAACAATTCATTTATATGTATCCATCTGATTCATTCATAAGAAAATACATTAAATCTATTTATTACAAAATATAAAGAAAAATTATATCAAATTCATTCATTGAATTTTACAGATGATTAATATTTCATCAATTATTTCTTAAAATCCAATCAACTTTCCTGCCAATACTTAACCGATAAACCAACCCAACTATTTTTTTTTTCACAATTAATTTTTTTTCATGAATATATACTTTAAATTTGTTTTACAAATTTTACTTTTGAAAATATAATTTTTAAATATATTTTTAACTTTTTAAAATATTACTTCTACCGATGGATTGAATATCAATGAAAAAAAAATCTTCATGGAGGACTGGAATAGATTTTTATTAAATAAATCAGATTTGATTACAATTTTTATAGATAAAAATGGATTGATGACTTTTTTTTTTTTTAATCCAACACATTATAATTTGAAATAATATTTATCCCATCACCTTAGCTTTATTTAGATCTATATGAATTATGGACTTTACTTTTATGTTTTTGTGAAGAAAGGCTGCCATATTTCGCTGCAAAATAACACTATTATCACACCTATGCACATGTATATCAAGCAAAAATGTTTAAGCATACAATACACGAACGATTAATGTTGGTTATGCTTAAAACTAATCACGCACATAAGATTGAAATGATAAAATTAATTCATTGTTATGATTTGGCCCAAATGAAGCAACTCTCAAAATTGAGAAATTGTTGCTTCTATAGCATATAAATCGTGAGTCAGGAATAACAGCATTTAGAGTGAGTGAAGACATGTGATCCAATTTCAATCAAGACAAATTGGAAAATTCAAATTGCTCAATTTTCAGCAGGGAATGCCATGTGATTAATTGCTTGTTTGGGAATGATTAAAGGTTAGAAATAATAGGCTTTTTTTGAAAAGTTCTCTCAGGAAATTGCAAAAGATAAGTGATTGTTTTCTCAAATTATGTTGATAGCACGCACTAAATTGTTCCGCTGAGGTATCTAGCTCAAGCAGATATGAGAATAAAAGCTTTTCAGACTAAAGAGAGTTTTTTTTTTTTACAGAAGAAAGAAAAATTTAACAGATGGATGGTGAAAACTTCCATTTGCACTAGGTGAGAAAATAAGGCCAACTTAATGGAAGAAAGGAAGTTCTGATATAATTTATGTTCCTGAATTTATCTTTGATGAACTGACCATACATATACTAATAAAAACAGTAATAATATGTAATAATTTGCTTTTGGTTAGGAGGATTTTGGTCCCTCTCATTTCAAGTATATTTTAGCAACACGAATTTCACTTAATGGTATACAATTTTTAGATGAACTAGGAAATGTTGCAACTGCAGGAGAAATAGGAACATATTCCAGCGAATTTACAGATAAAAAAGGAAAGAAAGCAGAGTTGGGAACAAAAAGCAGAAGGGAAGGGAGAAGAAATGAAAAGCAAAGAAGAGTAGAGGTTAGAAATATACATATAAACACAAGATGTTCGCACAGACGAAATTTTGGCCCTAGTTATTTGAATAAAAATGTTGAAAACATTGTTAAAAACAATGATGCACAAGAGAAAGAATCTATTTTCCATCTTAGTTCTCCAGCCTAGATATTCCAACAAAGAAGAAATAACATCTTCCAAAGAATGGAAAAGGCTACGTTCATGCCATGGAATAAAATCTTTTGCATTACTTTGCATATTGGAGATACATCATTCAACGGCCTTAGTTTTAACTTCCACCTATGCATATCTGACATCTGCCTCTTGGGATACTCCTAAAGACCTTGAATCTGCTTTTCTTAATCACAAGTTCCTCTACCTCCTCTATATACCTAAGACAGAATATTTTTCACTTCACATAAAAGACACAGAATATGGCTCAATAAGAAGTAGTGTTCTTGGTTGGATATGAAGGTTGATTGATAAAGGTTTGATATCTGATGTGAGACCGACTTTGAGTTCTCGAAGTATCTCCTTATAATCGGTTTGTGTATTTAGTTAGAGATATCTGCAAAAAGGTGTTCTAATCCGACGATCAACTCAGTAAGTGTATAAGCAAATGTTAAGAGACAAAAGTCTTATCGGTGGGGAATATTCCCTTATTTATAGAAATGGTGGTGAGCTTTTATAGTATTAGGCCAGTATCTTGCAATGTTCATCAAAATCCATACTTATCAGCCCCTTTAATCATGATAGTTAACACTAATCTTGGTCTCGGCAAATGTGTTTGCAGGATTGGATGACAATTTCCCAAGAGGAAAAGTTAGCAACACCAACATTCTGAGTTCGTAGTCAAATAAACAACTTTAACTAGAAGGATTAATCTGGCCTATGGTACACAGATTATCTGGCCTACGGTAGAGGTAGTAAACTAGCAACACATTTGATAAACAATAAATAAATTACAACTCCTTCGCTTTTTTTAAGATGTTGAATTTGTAGTATGTAACTGTATAATGAAAACTCACTTCATGACAAGTCTTTAGCCAAGAAAAGGGAGGGGGAAATTGGAAATTGAAAAAAAAAAAGCAGAGGCACTTCTGTAACCTACTAGTTACTAGTGACAGTTTATCTCTTTGCATATTTTGCTCTCTAATTGCTTAAGAATTAGTTCTGAGATAAATATAGATATACTTAAACTAATTTAAAACATTTTGAAGGACAAAGTAGTTAAAGTTTAGTTTTTAGTTAGGTGTTTTTATGGCAATTTGCTTACCATGAGAAGACTTACTTACTCTTAGGGTGTAGGTGAAAGTATTGCCACTAGTGTTTTAAATTATTGTTATGGTAGAGGTTATGTTGCAAGGTTTGATATTGTGGAAAATTTTAAACAAATACAATTGATGTGATCACAAGCCAGATGTGACTGTAGAGAGCAGTTTAAAACAATGATGACGACTAATTATTTTCTGTGATGACTATATATTCTATGCGTATTACTATGATATGTGATCGAATCAGCCATCAACTTTCCAGGTCAGTTTAAAGTTGAGACAAATATGCAAGAATAATATGAGAAAATATCTTGCATGTGTATAAATAAGTCTAAATACTTGCATACCAAGTTCACAAATAATCAGGGAGGCCTAAGTTTAGTGCAACATTCTTAAGCTATGTCTAGCAATGGACGTGCTTTTGGGGTGATGTATGTAAAATTCAGGCCTCACCTTCTCATGTTTGTAATTCAGCTGCTTCTTTCATTTCTCTATTTCCTAGTAGAGGCTTCATTAAGCAAAGGGATGGACTCTCATGTCTTTGTTACCTATAGGCATGTTGTTGGGGGCATAGCTGTGCTTCCTTTTGCTTATGTTCGTGAAAGGTACATCCCATATATGTGTGTCATGTGCTTCGGATTTTTGTACATGCTCTTGCCTTCAAAAGTTTGTAAGAATAATGTTAGGTGCATAGTTTATACTGCATATAAATACTTTATTCCATTGCAGCAACTAGCAAGTTATGTTTCAGCACTTGGTGCTAGACTTGTGACATTGTATGTTGATTCAAAGAACATATGCTCTCATCTCACATTTTCATCTTCAAGTGTTACCTATCATTCATATCTAACTTCCTTCCTTCTTTGCAGAAAATTATGGCCAAAGTTGACTATGACAATGCTCATTGAGCTATTTTTTCTTTCCCTCTTCGGGTACTGTTCTATAGTCACAAGCTTTCACAGAAATACACAATTTAGGTCTAACCAATTCAGGAAGAAACTTACATTTATCTTTGTTTTCCTTCATTGTGAAAAAACAGGACCAGTCTTACCCTGAACATGTTTTTCGCAAGCTTGAAATATACCACTCCTTCATTTGATGCATCCATGACTAACACAATCTCATCCCTTACTTTTATGATTGCAGTTGCACTCAGGTGAGTAGCTGAAGTTAATATTTTCGAAGATTAGTAATATTGTTGTGAAATTATCAAAGTCTTACTACAAAACTAGAGTTCTATTTTTGACTATTTTCATGATTCTTGTAAATAGATTAGAGGTGGTTGATTTTAAGAAGCCTCGTGGACTGGCTAAAGTTTTTGGAACCGTGCTATCTTTGATTGGTGCATTCATAATGACTTTGTATAAAGGACATACGATACAAAGCTTAAGGGGTGCCCCGTTCCATGTCAGAGGCAATTTTGTTCATAATAACTGGGTTAAAGGATCACTTTTGGCTGGTGCAAGTTGCATATCATGGTCTTTATGGTTCATACTACAGGTACTTTTATCTATCTATAATCAAGCTATTCACAGCATGGCAAATTGTGCAGTATTTCATGAAGCAGATTCAGAAAGATTACAAGGGATTGAAATACCATTTATCTGAAATATACATGCATTCAGAGATTTCGAAGAGTTTAAAATGTATGCACGTGTTTTTTGCTTGACTTGTAGGCAATCATAGCAAAGAAATATCAAGCACAACTGTCACTAACAGCTTGGATAAATTGCATGGGTGCAGTACAGTCTGGTGTATACGCTGTACTCGTGCAACACAAGCCTAGAGCATGGCTCATTAAATCCACTGTGGAACTCTGTTGCGTTTTCTATGCTGTAAGTAAAAAGCATTAAGAGGGTGAAATTGAAGACTAAGATGAATTTTTAAAAGAACTCTAACATAATGAGTTATGGCAGGGAGCTATATGTGGTGGTTTAGTTATATTCATCCAATTCTGGACTGCAGAACAAAAAGGGCCCGTCTTTGTCAGTATGTTTAATCCCCTTGGAACAATTATGGTGGCTATCCTAGCATATTTTCTTTTTGGTGAACAACTCCACACGGGCAGGTAGAGAACATTCCAGATTTAACTGTTTAAGCACAACATCATGTCTTTGATTCATAAGTTTTTAATTGTGTTTGACTGTTACAGTTTACTGGGAGTAGTGTTTGTCATTATTGGTCTGTACTTGCTGTTATGGGGAAAAGAAAGTGATCGAGATTACAACTCGGAACAATCTTTAGTAACACATTCTGAGCAGATAGAATGTCGGACACAAATAAAGAATTCAGCCGAGCAAGAGGTACCGCAGAGGAACGTATCACAGGAAACCAATTAACGGATGCATGGTCCAAATAGTGCCGAAAACTAATGAAGATGTTTTTGCTCTACGATTAAGAGACGTTTGGCACGATCAGTTAGTGATTATTAAATGTAATGTTAGGACTTAATGTGCACTTAGAGGGAAAACATGGCCTAGAGACAAAGTGCTAAATTAAACTACTCTTATTGAACCATGTGCATGTTATAGATTGAAAAACATTCCACGTCAACATCTTATTCGTACCCAAGAATTCCATCTGTCCACTGCAATTATCTCAGATTCGTTTTTTTCTTTCTTTAATTTAAGTTTTGATTTAATTTGTTTAAGTATCTTATTCAATCAAAATTCATGTATCATATAACTACTAAAAAGTTGTACCCAATTATAATCATAAAGACAAAAAATAAAGTTTTCAAAATTGTAAAATAAATTTGTATTTTTTGAACATTCAACCCAATATTACTCGGGTTAGTTCAATTAGAATTAAATAAATAAAAAGATAAGAATACGGCATATTGGATGCACAATCTCCTGTACAAAAAAGGGTCAACAATCTGGCAATTCTGCGATACTCACCATTTACAAAAGCACAGCATAATTGGACGGCTACAAATTACAAACTACTAAAGGAAATAAATTGTGCATCAACGAACAGCCCAAGGACTTTACACTACAGCATTTGATTACTATGTTGCTTCTTCAAGAGATGCTCGAATGGTTTCAGGGCTCAACATTTTGTTTATGCTACAAAAAATACATGCCATAAAGTCAAAACAAGAAAAAGGTACATGGTTAAGATAGTAAATATAAAAAATAAAGAACGCGCTTAAACCAAAGGAACTTACAATAATAGAAAATCCCCACTAGAGACCTGCTTCTCAGAAATCCATTCCGGTGCTAGTTCTTGCAGCAAGCTTAGCTGCTCTTCAGCTTCACCTATGAATACAAACCAGACAAAATCAGTATACAGAAAAAATATAAAATAGTAAATCACTTTCACATAAAACAAAGCCTTACTTCTATCAACAATATCGCTGTGGCTTGAGATTATCTTGCTTACAAGCTCCACTTTAGTGATACAATTACGTTGTCGAAGCAAGACGCGAATCATATCAAAGAGCCTAGGGAGGTTAGCTATTATTTTTTTCCTTTTCTTTGCTTGAGTGATAGCTGGGTCTCTTTCCTCCATCGCTATTCTTTCCTTTTCTCTAATCTGCACGAGGCACAGTTAATGATGATCTCATTCATGCAAAGGGTTCATGAAGTAGAAAAACAAATAGAAGTAGGCAAACAAATATTGTTTTCCTGCATAATCTATACCCACTCCCTGGTGAAAAAGAAACGGAAATTTAATTATTCTTCATGGCACAATAAGTAAAGCGGAGAGGCAAAGACTCAATACAAACAAGTGCAGCAATATGATTACTACCAAAATAAATAAATAAATAACGGATATGTAGGGCATACCGATTGGATAAGTTTTCCAGGGAGGATGTCAAAAACGTCATCATTTATTGGTAAGGAACCAGCATTGTCTTCATTCTCAGCCTCCTTGTTCTTCACTGGGGTGTCAAATTTCAATGACCTTGAGCGAGGTGGACCCCTAGCTAACTTGTTCAAAGAACTGATAGGGTGGTCATCTGGGCTCATGTAATGTCTTTTGGGTGAACTCAATGCAGGTGTGGCACTCATCAACCTAATTGGAGTAGAAATTGGAGTAGAAATAAGTTTGGCTGGAGTTGACATGACATCAACGCTTTTGAGAGAACCATCTTTGTTTACTGTGTATTCAGTGATTTTTCTGGCTGGAGTTGAGACGGCATCGATGGTGAGAGACCCATCTTTGTTTTCTGTGTGCTCAAATGTTTTTCTTGTGGGAGTTGAGAGGGCACCAATGCTAGTCAGAGCCCCATCTTTGTTTTCTGTGTACCCAATGGATTTGCTTGGAGTAGCAGGGGGAGCACTGGATGATTCCAGAGGAGCGCAACTTGTTGGACAATTTACACTACTAGCAGCTTCTGACGCCAAATCGGATGGGGAAGGTTGTAATGAATCTAATGCAGAATTTTGTTGTACATCATCTGCTCCATCTGGTTTAAATTTCAAAGAAAACCGAGCTCTAAAGGTTGGAGCAATGTGAGAAGGTGCTGTCAGATGCTCATTAGGCAACTCAACTGATGTCTTGATAGGTACGAATAATTTTTCGTCTATGTCAGCAGACTCTGTATTATTGACAATGTCATCGTATCGCTTGCAGGTTGACAATTTTGTTGGGAGACGAGTTTCCGACACGTCCAAAATATTATCTTTCTTTGGGCGATTGAATGGCTCAGGCAATGTTCCTTCTGGAATTTCATCACCCTACACATAGAAGCATTCTTCAGAGCAAGTAATATGCGTCATTAAAAAGTAATTGATCCGATCGAGATAGCGATTGCTCATTATAAAAAAAATAAGCGGGATTCACTACAAAGTAATTATTCTGATTGTGCTTATCATAAAAAATAACTGGATTCATTAAAAATCATCATTTAAACTGCGAACTTCAAGCAAACACTATACCATTAGCAAATCATAGTATTGCACACCCAAAACAATGTTGCACAGTAACCACAATCATGAACAAAACCAGACAACTATTGATAATGGTAATCAAGGTAAAATTTAATCCAATTCAATCCAATGCAAAACGAAATGCTTCACGATAAATCTTACAAAGCAGCTAAATGGTTTTGATGTGACTCACCTCGGGATGAGATTCCAAAAAATCCCTTAGTCGCGCCTGAAACAACTTCTTCAACGACACTCTCCTACGTTGAGGGTGTTCTTTCGCATCAGACTCCAGCGCCTCAGGGTTTAAAGAAATGTGAATATCCGGCTTCATACAACAAGTCCGTTCGTCATGCACAAGAAACTTCTTAAGAACAATAGCCTCGGGTAAGATATATTTCAATTGGGCTAGATGCGCATGAGTAAACCTCCTAAACAAATCAAACACAATTTCATGATTGAATACGAAGCTTAAAAAACAATACCAAAATAATAAAAATGCAAAAAAAAAAAAAAACAATTGATCGGTACCTGTCAGTTAAAGATTCAATTCTAGAACTGATCTCTGTAAATGATGGAGTCTTCCCTTTCAGGCGGAACATAGAAATCAAAGTATCCAAACGATCGAAGAACTGATCCAAAATCTCGTAACTGCACACCAACAATAAAACACAACTAAAATAAGCAAAAACACATTTATAAAAATATCCTAAATTTAAAAAAAATGAAAATGCGAATTACTTCTCTGGAAGCTTGGAGGATTCATCATCAGTAATCTTGGATTTAGTAGGAGAAGAAGGCCACAGTGAGATCTGTCTCCTCACACTCTTGCTCTGCTGCGACGACGTCGCTTCACTGCGTCGGTTCACTTCCTGCAACCCTTTGCCAACTTTTCTGATGTCAGCGATGGAGAGCGCGACACCGCGGTTACGGATCCGCTGCGGCGGTTTCTCCGGCGTCTGGGAGGTGAGGCGAGCGGGGCTTGGCGATTGGACCTTAGAGCTTCGGAGATTGGGTTTCTTGGATCTGCCTCTGCAAGAAGGAGATGCAGGCTCTGAGCATTTCTCCATGGTGCTGAAGAATCAGTGATGTGTGACAAGGAACATGAAAAATTAGGGTCGATTCTTATATATACTCTTTTTTTTTCGCGGGAAAACTGAGGTTGCGCGCCTCTTGGAGTGTGCGTGACGTTGCTTCCCGCCAAAAAGAGACGTTATAAGAAGTCCGGCCCAGAAAAGATGCGTCTTGTTTTGGGCTTCAAGTTACGTTTCAAAAAAAAAAATATTATTATTATTATTATTATTATGGATATATATATATATATATATATATATATATATAAATAGATAAATTGAAACATTTGAACCCTTCAACAGTTAATCAGAACATTTCTTTTAATAAATCTATTTTTATCTTTCAATGCAATCTACATAGTATCTTTCTCCTTCGTACATCTCTTGGACTTAAAATTTTTCTTTTTTTTTTTCACATGACTAATTTTTTTTTCTTTCTCATTTTGTTAGCAGTCTCTCATTTGTCTTAGTGTTTAGATAAAAAGTTATAGTAATTGCCTTCTGGACTTCCTTCTTTTTATATATTAAAGATAAAATTTTATTGAAAAGATAAAGTAGTCCAAAATTTTGTTTTTTTATTGATTTCATTTAATAAATTTTAATTATTAAATTCTTTACGTTTCCATGTGACTCGTGTTAAATCAATTTCTTATATCAGATTCATGTAAAAAAAAATATTTTATTAGTTGATTATAAATGATTGTTAACTTTTTTGCATTTTTCGTTTTTTCAAATTGATGATTTGTATTAGATCAATTTATTCTAAAATTTTGCATGATAATAAATGTCAATGATTAACTTTTATATTTTTACACTAATATTAAATCAACTTATTTTCTTATCAAATTAATTTTATTACAATTAACATTTTACTAAATTAAATATTTTTATAATATGGTTTTAAACCAAATCAATCTACTTTATACGTGACTACTACAACAAAGAGAAAATTCTTATTAAAAATATAAATTCTTTTTATTAATATACAATTGAAGACTCACTACTTATTAAAAATATAAATTCTTTTTATTAATATACAATTGAAGACTCACTACTTATTAAATAAATCATACCATAAAAATTAGTGCAAGCAACCATAAAATATATAAATTATAACATATATCATATAAATCTTCAAACATATTATTAATTTTTAAAAAATTAAAAAAATTATCATTTAATCTTTTGAATTTGCACAATTGCAAAATAATTATTAAAGTATTATTATTCTTATTAATCTTAGCTCAAATGATGAATAAAATAAATAAATAAAGATTTAATCGTAAATGATATTTTTGTTTTCAAGTCATCGAATAAAAAAATAATAAAAATGTAATTACAAGATTGAATATAACTAAAATGTTTTTTTTTTCCATTCTAGAGTGATTTTTTTGCGAAATTATCATAATGAGCAATTTTATTTAATTATAATTATAGGTAAATCGTGCTATGCCACCATGTTTATGGAACGAAGAAATCATGTCACCATGACACGATTTTGTTTAACAAATAATGAAATGGGTTAATTAAAATCGTGTCGTGAGTGATTTAAGTTCAGAAAAAAATTACACTTAAATTTTACCACCTTATCACGATTTCAGTTCAGAAATATTACACTTAAATCATGTTACCTCAACACGATTTCAGTATATCTATATTTTGAACTGCGATGATTAGTTTTCTTTGCAACTCATCCACTATGCATGCATATGAATCTTACTCCTATGTCCAAAAATTATTTTCCCCATAAGCCTGTCTACAAAGTCCATTATTTCAACATGATTAAAGATCAAGGTAATGGTGGTGCACATTAAAATAACCTCTACATCATGGGTCTATATAAACTCCGCACTACATCAGTGTAAGGCCTTCACATGTTTATATAAATCCCATACTACATCACTTGTACACACCAATTACAAATTATAGTATCCTCTACACCTTTGTCTTTGAACTAGTTGACTTCAGAGCTATAATATTACTAATTTCAAATTTGTAAATGTTGCATGCATGTACATTGTTGTGGTGGGTGCAAGAATCATATGGTACAAACTATTTCATGTAACAATGTGATTAAAAAATTTGGCACCGTGCCTCTATCATCAATGGTGGATCATTTGTATGGATTATTGTTAGAAGAACAGGGTTTAGAGAGAGGCTTATGGGGAACGGGTTTTTGACATAGGATTGGGATCCAAATGCATGCATGGCGGATGAGTTGCAGAAGAAATTGATCATCGCAGTTTAAACTATAGGTATACTAAAATCGTGTTGACGTAACACGATTTCAGTGTTATTTTTTAAGACTAAAATCGTGTTGAAGTGACACAATTTTGGTGTAATTTTTCTGAACTTAAATTGTGTCATCCCAACGCGATTTTAGTTCAGAAAAATTACACTAAAATGGTGCCACCAGTAAGATTTTAATTAATTAACCTGTAATTAATTTCCTGTTTAAGTTAAGTGATACTGTGTTGATGTGACATAATTTCATCTTTGCACTAAAACCATGTCATATGATATCATTTGATTATCTGTTAAATAAAATCGTGTCATGATAGCATGATTTATTCGTTACAAAATCGTACGATTTATGTAATTAATTTTTTTTACCCATTTTGACAATTTATGATATATTAATAATGTAACAAATGTTTTAAAGTTTTAATTGAGAAAATATTAATTTTATTTGTATTGGCAAGAATTATACTCACTCTAATTTCCTTATTTAGCAACATTATTTTAATTTATATTTTGATGGTATATATTTAAACAAATTTTAAATAAAAAGATTTTTTTTATACTAATACATTCTGAAACTAAAACAAATTTTAAACTAAAAAGTAAAAGATGATTACAATTGTCAAAATATTTAAAACTTATAATTTAAAATAATTTTAAATTATACAAATAAATGAAATTATAAGATACAAATTCTTAAAACAATGAACACTATCTAATAAACTGATTGAAAATTATTTGCATCTAATCTTATAGATGATTTGAAATTTAATTATAAAAAATAATTATTTAATAACTTACAATGTTATATATTTTTAGTTAATTAAATATATATTTTTTTAAAATATTGCACTTTTAATTGTTAGTAATACTTTATATTTGTCAAAATATAATATTTTTTAATCATATTTTTTTAATAAAATTATATAATTTATTTACGAACACAAGAATAAAGTCATATTAAAGATGTGATATTTGTTAAACAAAATTTTATTATAAAATATTTAAAAATAAAAATCACAAATTTAATTTATAAATATTGGTTTGATTTGTTTAAAATTTTATATTAAATTATAAATTAATTCAGTTAATAAAATAACAACACAAACACTTCCTAAATTTAATAAAATTTGAGACTAATTAATTTCTTATTATATGTGATTATATTGAATTTATAAAAATAATATTATCAAATATTGTGTTAATATAATAACTGTCTAATAAAATAACAACATCCTCAAATTTAACAGATTTTTTTTATATATTTATATTAAATTTAAAATAATAATATTATCAAATATTCTATTAACAAAACAGATTCTTACTTTCAACTTCTCTCTTCCAAATCCTTACTTTTTGTTTTGCTTTGTATACGTTATGATCATCTTCTATATCTTCTATGATCATCCTCTATATAATTTTACCTCTTCTCATCTTTTTTATATGAAAGTTCAGTTCTTGCCAAAAGTTTATATTTGTATTACTCATGCAGGTATGATTTCATTCGGTCTTTAGGTAATTCATCTCTTTGCATTTCAAAGTTCACGCCAAAAGTTTATATTTTTGTTACTCATGCAGTTATGATTTCATTCCGTCCATAGGTAAGTGTGATCAGTAGTTGTACTTTGATGCCTCTGTTTTTGGGTTAATTTGTTTACATTATGCCAAGTTCGCTTCTCATTATGATTTTTTCGTTTTTTATTTGCAAACAGAAAATCTGATTGCTTTTTGCTACCTGTATCTGCAATTTTGGGCTGGATGTGATTCTAGTGTTAATCTGTTAGAGCGTCACTCCAATGCTGTGCAATCATAGTTCTCTGCGGTGGGGACTAATGTGTCCCATTATAGATATATATTAGCATGACGTCTCTATAGAATCCTGATATGAACATTTAGGTCTCTTTATGCCAATTGTGTGTCTGAAAAAATGTTGAAGTGGGCAAGAGTTGTTAGTGCTTTTAAAGTATTCAATTGGAAAAGTCAAGGTGAATTATCTGAGAGAAGAGGTTTACTTGAGGATGTTCTTCCGGAGATTGAAATGTCGGATTACAGAAGGATTCCAATTCCAGGTAGTAAGAGCCCTTCATGCCTCCTTAATGGCGAGAGCCTTAATGTGCAACCCATTGCCGATTTGGATTTCTTCTTTGAAAGGCTTTACAGCTATTACTGTGAAAAAGGGTTCTGCTGCATCATCACCAAGTGGATTGTTGAACTTCTGAGTCTCGGATTCACCATATGTTTTTCGGGGTTTATATTTCTATATGTTGACTGGAATGGGCTCCGTAATGCAAAGTGTGGGATGGATGCAGTTGAATCTGGAAGGGAGCCTTGTGATCTTGCTAAGGAAGCTCTTCATCAACACCCTTTAATCCCGTTAACAATAGCCAGAGCTATTGTTGTTGGATACCTGGGAGTATTTTTTGTCTATTGGATATTTTGCTTCTTGAGATTCTTTGTTCAACTGAAGTATACCTTGAAAATCCGTGAGTTTTACTACAACAGGTGAGTATGCATGATAAACTTTTGAAATGTGTTGATAGATTTTGCATGACTCAAGTTTTTCTGCCATGATTTACCTTGATGTTGTTGCAGTCTCCGTGTAACAGATAGTGAAATTCAAACGATGTCCTGGACTAGAGTTATTGAAAAGATTGTTCGTTTGCAAAACTCAGAACAACTCTGTGTGGTAAAGAAACTTTCTGCTCATGACATTGTGATGAGGTTGATGCGAAAGGAGAACTACTTGATTGGGATGATCAACAAGGGTGTGCTTGCTTTCCCCATTTCTAAGTGGGTTCCTGGTGCTGGATCAATAGTGAAATCTGGTACTGATGGAACACAATATCGTCTAATACTACCCAGGACCCTTGAGTTGGCCTTAAATTGGTGCATTCTGCAAAGCATGTTTGATTGGTATGTTAATTATAGTACAAGTGCCTTTTCATACATAATCATTATGTTCAGTATCACTTGATCCTGAAACTTGTAAATGTATGGTCTTTCATAATCTGATGTGTTGTTATTAAAATTTCTCTTTAGACAGGTTTTAAAATTGATGGGTTGGTCAGGCCATTTAGGTGTAGAGTTATGACTCAGAACTTGATATAATAATGAAGAGTTTGTTCTAATAGAAATTATTGAGACACATATTTAGCTTTAACCTGGATGTTTTAGGTTGAAAATTAAAATTTATTGTGGTTGACAGTGGTTACTTTAAACAAGATTCTGGAAATATTGTGATTCAAAGCTATAAATTGCCATTTTATGGAGACAAAAAATGAGGTAAGAAATGGTAAAATCACAGTAACATGAGAGAGTAAAGATATATTTAAGTTTTTTTAGGTCCTTGGACATGGTCAACAAGGACTAATATGGGATGTGACTTCTGCTGACCAAACATTATTTTAATACTTTAATACTGATAAACCTTACAGCCGCTAGGTCCAGTGGCTTGGTTAAGACATATTTAAGTCTAAAATTAAAGTGAGATACTAAATGATAAAATCACAATCATAACTTGATGGATTAAAGACATCTTTGAGCATAAACATTTGTTGTTGCACTGTTGCTACCAATAGAGTAAACTTGTCAATGTCTGGGTCTAAACTCACTTTACAGGTTTTAAACAATCTAAAATCTGCATAATTGCTGAAGAAACAAAGACAGGCCTAGGATATTGTTTTTTTTTGGGGTTAAAATATTGATTTTTTTTATAATTCTTTTATGTATAGGACTAGAAAAGTAGGATCTTATTCTTTTTAACTGTTGGACTTTTGATATATTTATATTTAATTGTCACTTTTAAAGTTCGATACATAAATTTCTTTTATCATTTACATTCTTATTATTCACCTAATTTTTAATTAGTTTATTTGTATATATATATGATTTATTGTAGAAATAAAAACTAAAATAGAAATATTATAAATATTTTTAAATTAAAAAATTTATTGCATTTTTTGGTTTTTCAGAAAATATCTTAAACGACACCTAAAAGGAATTGAAGAAAGTATTTGATATATTAATTTCTCACTGTCAAATGCTAAGGGGTTTCTGTCCTGTGGTGGACTTATCATGAATTTTTAAATGAAAAGTAAAGCTTTTTAAGATTCCAAGGTATTAATTCTCTGAGTTTCATTAAATACTTCTTTCTATTTTTGAGCTCTTCTTAATAAAGTCTTTATATGTCTGCTTTCTGATATGTTTTATTTAGAATAATTGATATGTTTAAATGCAGTTTTATTATAACGTCATCTCTCTACAGTAATTGGAACTCAACTAGTTTAAAATCAGTTCCACTGTATTTAAGACTTAAGTCCAGTTTGTTTTTGGTCTTTGAAAATATGATGCCGCCATTTTGTTTTAGTTATTGTTTAAATTTCATTTGTTTTCAGTCTCAATATTTAACAAAAAACATTACTCTTTTAGTCCCTCACGGTGGACAAAAGTGATTATATAATCCTACATTTAAAGTATATGGGTTTATAAATTTTGAGTAAAAAACAATTTGAATTTAATTAGATACTAGTTTAAAGAAGACATAATCTGAATCTCCAAGGTAAGGATCATAGCAAGAATCTTAAAGCTTAAAACTTAAGTTTTATAAGAAATCTGAATTTGATGACAGTCCTAAATTTAAGATTTTGGATGATATGATTGCATTAAAGTATAAATAAAAAACTATAAAATTATGCATTTTATAAGATCTTTGTATTGGAACAAAATTTGGAAAAAGTATTAAAGGTATGATAAGATTAATATAAAATGAAATAGGACCTCATGATATGATATGATCCTAATCGAAGATAAACTAAGCAAAGACATATTTAAGCCTAATCTTACTATTATGTTTTTGATGTTCGTTTTCTCCTTTGAATGTGCTTTGTCTGCAGGAACTTTTGCCTCAGAATGAATTTTGTGTCAGATTCAAATACATTAAAGAGAAGGCTTATGGTAGTTGGGATTGCAATGCTTTTACTTTCTCCATTTCTTATCATATTCCTGCTGGCACATCTCTTTCTGAGGTACGCTGAGCAATTTTACAATCAACCAAGCACAATATCATCTCGAAGATGGTCAAATTTGTCAAGATGGGTCTTTAGGGAATTCAATGAGGTGCTGTTTTCTTTACTTTCAATACAAATTTATAATTTGTTGTATATGTGTTTTCTTGTAGTTTCACGATAAAATTATAACATTTGGAAGTGGTATTATTTATGTATTAACCATTAATGTTTGAAATTGGTGCATAATTCCAAGCTCAGCAATAACATGTTTTACAGGTGGATCATTTGTTCAAGCATCGGATTAATACCAGTGTAATTCATGCTTCTGTTTACATCAAGCAATTCCCTTCACCTATCAAATCTATCATTGCAAAATTCATCTCATTTGTGTCTGGTGGCTTTGTTGCGATTCTGATCATCCTTGCTTTTCTAGAGGAGTCTCTGCTGGAGGGACATGTACTATCTTTTTCATTCTTTTACCACAGTAAATTGTAGAGAGTTACAAAAATGTCATGATGGTCATTAATAATATTTTTTCTTTTGTAAACAAAAATCAATGCAGATATTTGGTCGGAACTTGTTGTGGTATGCTGCTATTTTTGGAACTATAACTGCTCTTAGAAGGGCTGCATTTACAGATAATGAGCTTTTAGTCAGTGATCCTGAAGGAACAATGTCAAAGGTAGTTGAGCATACACATTATATGCCGAAGAAATGGCGGGGCAAAGAAAGTACTGCAATGGTCGGAATGGAGTTTGAAACCTTATTCCAGGTACTCACATGTCGGTTTAATACATTTACATTAAACTAGACCCACCATTCTATGTTGTCATTGTGTTCATTATAACAGTTTTGAACTGTAACAATATTGCTTATTATGCTCATATTTTTTTTGGTGGTGCAGTATAGTGGGATGATGTTACTTGAGGAGATGGCTTCAATTTTCGTTACTCCATTCTTGCTTTTGTTTGTTGTCCCAGAGGTTGTTGCTGTACTTGGACATAATAATTTTCCCTAGTTTTGATTGCTGAAGAATATAATTATATCTTAATTTATACATTAATGTGGTTTGTTTTCATTTTGCAGCGGGTTGATGATATCTTGCAGTTTATTGAAAATTTTACTGTATATGTTGAAGGTGTTGGTGATGTTTGCAGGTTGGCATGCAATGCAATGATTTCATCATTTGATTGTCTTCTTGGAACTTCTTATATTAATTTGTCCAGAGCAAGCAAACAATATTACTTATCTTTAATTCTATGATTTTATCAGCTTTAGTGTCTTCAATTTTCAAGAGCATGGAAACAGTAGTTATGGCTCTCCATTCAATGCGCCTCGTAGCCAGAGAAGTTCCCAGGGAAAGTTGGAGAAATCATTCCTGAGGTATGTTTTTTGCAGAGCTCATTACAGTCATGAGATTGATCCTTTAAAAGTTCCACTACAATCTACTTTCATTGAGGTTGTTTAAAGGAAGGCTGAAAAAGTTAATTATGATAATATTAAGTAGCAAATGAGGAGAAAGAGAGTAAGAAGGTTTTCTGGTCTATCAATACCAAGTACCGATACTAATACGACACGGATAGTAATCTACTCCAAAATATAAAATACGAGAATATAGATTTATATATATATATAATCTAAATATCTTTCGTTGCATATAGAATTTTTTGATCTGTATAATAAGTTTATAAATCAATACATGTTGCACGCTTGTAAGTGTTCGATATTTGTGTGATAACGGACACATCTTAATCTTCTATAGATGGATTTTGAATAAAAGTGTTGTTTAACTTCTGTTGTCGTTGCAGTTTCCAGAGTAGTTACCCTTCTTGGGAGCCAAATGATCAGGGAAAGCAGTTTCTACAAAATCTGAGAACATTCAGAGAAAAAGAATTAGCAGACCGTGCAAACAGACATAGATTTGTTACCAGCAATCGAAACAACCACCCGTATCTTCTAGATTGGTACTACATTTCCCAAACTCTTTGTGCAACTCCCAGACACGTTTCAACTAATAATCATTTTGAAGAAACTCAGCATAGGATGGTTTCCACATTGGTACAAAATGAAGATGAAAATGAAGAATACATGAACAAGTTTTGCAATGAACTTGCTGCTTCCTATCTAGGGGCTTCCACATCAACTTCCATCTTCAGGGAAAGCCTAATTCAGGATCAACATTCCATTGATGTGCCTCTCACTACCAGGAGTCGTTGGTGGGCTAGAAGTCAACCTCGGATGGAACATGCTCAGACAAGCTTTATGGATCCACCGGATTTCTATCACCAAACAAAACACAATTCCCATGATAAATTTTCTGATAAGGGGTCAGAAGATCATGATGAGGAGCAATAC